>OBLI01000024.1_pt1 | contig 141334 bp, 165 predicted proteins | sample 1519701 | NCBI WGS metagenome assembly OBLI01 (sample SAMEA3663005, study PRJEB22513) | pig gut metagenome | biome: pig gut; feature: pig-associated habitat; material: faeces | place: France | collected 2012
TTTATATTGTCAATACATTATTATAAAATAATAGCCTAATTATCATATAGCCTTAATTGCTTATATAAGGATTTCTGAGGCGTTTTATGGTAGTTAGGTATAATCTACCATTAAAGCAATAAAACAAGCACAGACAAGCCAACAGACTAAAATAATAATAGATTGAGTTAAATAAGCAAGGACAAAGGGGATGAATTAGAATAATAATGTTGCAATTGCAACAAAAACATCCCCTGCATAGATAAGACAATAATAAGACAAAAATAAAAAGGACTTATAAAAAGCCCTTTAATATTAGTTAAATCCTAGTTGTTCATTAATGTAGTTCACAATGCTATTAGCTTGCTGATCGGTTAATTCTTCTGCCATATCAATATCAAACTCTTCGCTTAAATCATTTAACACACATTCTATGTTAATGTATGCAACCATATTAGCAACCTCTTTGGGGTCGCTTAAATCTGTATTAACTAATCCAAATTGTTCAGTTTCATAACTTTTAACGTATTCAATAGCACCAAAGACACCGTTTAAAGTAGTGCTTGCATAAAGCTGATCTTCTTCACTAAACTCTTCTAATGCTTGTGAAGCCCTATATGTTCCAATAATCCATAAATTTCTACTAGTTGTATCCATTTGAATATCTTCAAGTGAATTGCTTCCGTTTTCTAATTTATCTGCGATAGTTGATAACATAGTATTGTAATTAAATTCTTCACTCATTTTTATTACTTCCTTTTCTTTATCTTACATTATAATAATAACATTGTTGGTTGTTATTGTCAATAGTTTTATGAACTATTTAGTGGATAAATTAAGTGTAATTAAACGCTTGACGCCTTTCCAGTTAGCGTATGACTCAGCATTATATGATGAATCGGTATAGGAAACCCAATCACCATTTGAAGTCTTAAATTGTAAGATAATTGCATTATGTGGTAAATTTAGGCGACCCTTAATATTAAAGTGTTGTTTGACTTGCTTAATTAATTCCCGACGTTGCTTGTTATAGCCCGTTTTGTTGGTAAATTCTTTACTGTAGAAAATCATTTTAATAACCTCTTTCCTTATTACAATTATATAATAACATTGTTAGTTGTTATTGTCAATAGGTTTATTTAATTTTTAAGTGATTTTCTTAATAATCAACGATTTCCCGACACTGTTTAATAACCGCCCGTAATTGACTATCACTTTGTGGAAGGTAGTCGTCAATTGCGTAAAATCATGAATTATAGCACCATTCTCTGAAATGACCTACCGTTTCAAGATCAACCTTTTCTAAGGCTTCATCTTGAATATCTGGATCACCCCACGGAATATAAATATTATAAATGTAACTTTCCCAGAGGTCGTTAACCATGCGATACAAAAATTCTTTATAGTTAGGCTTAAAACCTTGAAATGTTTCTTTCAATTCTCCGTTCATTTTAAATACTTCCTTTCCTTATTACATTATTATAATAACATTGTTCTGTTATATTGTCAATAGGTTTTTTTAAAATTTTTGATTAAACTAAAATCCATAGTCGGTGGTAATAATACAATCATCTAGGTCTACCACCATGCTCTCATCTGCACTGTTTAGCAAATCTTCACCTAAACTATCAAAATCAATGTAATCATATAAGTTAGGCGCTCCGTCAAAAGATGACCATTCATTTAATTCTAACTGAGCATACCAACCATCGCTGACTTCATATTTTGCAAACTCGCCAGTATCTTCATAGCATACTAATTGGTAATTTTGCCAATCGCCTTTACCTACTATATCAAGTAAGCGTTCTGCTAATTCTGGATTGTTGTCTTTCAGTTCTTTGAAGTTCTTGTATTCAATCATTTTTACTACTTCCTTTTTCTTATTTCTTATTACATTATAATAATAACATTGTTACTTCTTATTGTCAATAGGTTAATTTAATTTTTATTCTAATTCTTCCCACATAGAATCATCATCGTAATACTCAACAGTCCCTTCAATGTAATTGTCGATTTCCTTATCTTCTCCACCATTTTCCCAATAGTGATCAAATTGTTCTTGAGTCCATCCTAAGTTATCTGAGTAATAATCAATAGCAGATTCATACACTACTTCTGACAATCCAGTGTTAGCGATGACAAGTTCTTTTTTCTCTTTACCTCGTTTCATTGTTAAAATAGCTTCACCGTAAGTTGTTTCAATAAGACTGATTAGTTCAGTTTTTACATTATCTTTTAACTTTTCCATTTTAATAACCCCTTTCCTTATTACAATTATATAATAACATTGTTGGTTATTATTGTCAATAGGTTTATTTAATTTTTAAGCGATTAATTTAACCGCTTATTAAATGCACCGTATTTGATTACACTTTTATAATAACATATTTTTAACGAAATGCAATCCCTAATTTTAATTTTTATTAATTGATTTTAGCAATTATAGCACCTAATAGATAAACAATAACTATAATAGCCCTAATTGTCCATATAATCCACTCTGAGGCGTTTTAGCACTGTTTAGGTATAATCTACCATTAAAGCATAAAAAGGAATTATACGGGGTTATATAAGTAAATAGGGCTATAAAATAATCAAGTTACTTTTTTATAAATAAGTATTGACAACGAAGCCTAATAATGTTATTATAATAATGAAAGGTAAATAGTAAACGCCCAGATAGCTGGTAAGGGAAACCGTTTTGGTTGTTGTTAGCTAGATATGTTTAGAGTAATCCGTACCTTTTTAAAAATTAAGTATCTTCTTCCCTAATCATATACATCCACCGTATAGCCCTAATTAATTCAAGCTATATTCTGTTCTCAATGTTACAGTCCATTTTATTCAGTTGTTTAATTAAGTTTAGTTTTCTGTTAATCACTTCCTTTCCTTATCTTTCAATTATATTATATCATTATGTAATCGTATTGTCAACACATTTATAGAATTAATTGGATCGATCCACTTGTTAGGAATGCTATTATACCAGTCTTTAAGGGGCTTTTTTAGCTTTAAAATTTATCAACTGTTAAAATATTTTTATTAATTTATTTATACGTTTTTGGCTTTATTCTGCTTTTTATTAGCTTTTATAAGTCTTTTTTGTTGTTTTTAATTAGTGAAGATAATCACTAATTACTCTTGTTATGCTTATCTTTTATATATAAAATTAAAAGGGTAAAAACTTAATGAACGTTGATATAATAACATTCCTTGTTTTTACCCTTGCTTGTGAATTGTTTAATTTATTTACCTTTTTATTGAAATAATTTATATTCTTTGACTAGTTTTTGCATTAATTCAAAGATAATGTTAGATAGTTTATTATTTAAATCCTTATATTCTACATTATCATAATTTAACAGAATTGAGTCAAGGCGGTGTAGTTCCTTGTAATATACGCTATTAATATAATGAAGTGTATTATCTTTTATTAGTGCAATATCGCCCGCATCTAAATTCTTGTAATTCTGTTCCATGTAATAGTTATTACTGTCTTTAAAATAGCTAACTTTTATTTTATCTTTATTACCATTAATGCCAACAGTAACTTCTTTTTGTTCCAGTCCTTTTTTCATTGTGATACTTCCTTTCCTTATCTTTTAATTATATTATATCATATTGTATTTACTTTGTAAAGATACAATTTTAAGATTATTCTATACCATAACAATCGCAAGAAGTCAAGGCTTTTAATGGATAAATTTATAAAGTTAGGCTTGCTGAAATTATGTTGTATTTGCAACAATTTTTTTATCTATTATTTGACTTTTACAACGAAAGAAGTTAGGGCTGAATATAATTGAATAATTGAATAATTGAATAGTTTAATAATTGAATAATTGAATAATTGAATAGTTTAATAGTTTAATAACTTAATAGTTTAATAGTTTAATAACTGAATAACTGAATAACTTAATAACTCTTTGATATAAAAAAAGAAGGTGAAATTAATCACCCTCTTTAATTACTTTGTACACAATTGAATTTTTTTCTAGCTCATCCAACCCTACTAAATACTTATAATTAGGGTTAATATTAACTACTTCATAATTTTTATCAAAATAACAAGTATCACCTTGTGAGTTTTGAAAATCGATCATATCTTTACCCTGCATTATAATAGGCTCCATTTTAATCACCTTTCTTTACTAATAATCATATTCTGCACGGCGCAAGCCTAAATAATAACATTTACCATCTTTGGTTTTTCCAAATGATTTGTATAAATATCTTTCTGGGTCGTCATCATCCGTTGTATAGGCTTCACCTACGCAAAATGTTTGTATAAACTTAATACCTAACTGATTTTCTAAAATTTTTTGAGTAGCTTTTTCTAGTGGTAATGGTGGCAAAACTTCATACATTTCAGAATAGATTTCATGGTCAACTTCTTGAAATAACTTTGGATTTAACTCTCCATCTTTTTTCCAATCTTCGATAGTGTATACATTAGTCATTTTTACTACTTCCTTTTTCTTATTTCTTATTACATTATAATAATAACATTGACTATTGAGGTTGTCAACCCTTTTTTCTAAACACTTAAGAGTTTAAGCTTAACTCTTGAAATAATCCTTGTTCCTTATTACATTATTATAATAACATTGTTTTGTTATATTGTCAATAGATAATGTTAAAAAATTAAATATGTTTGATAATATCATCGTAATCAAATTCTTGTAATAAATAACGGTTTAAATCTTTCATAAAATAAGTAACTTTCATTTTACCCCCTTTTTCTAGTTGGTTGTTTTCTAGGTCAAAAAATCCAAATTCTCCAGTCATTAGATTAACGACTTGAATATCACCATAATAGTTAACAATCATTCCGAAGTAGATTTGATTTTTATCATTAACAAACAAACGGGTATAATTGTCAAGGTTATTAAAATCAAGATCTTCAGCAATTCCACACTCTTGATTAAGGTTGTCCATATATGTTTCAATAATCATTTTTATTACTTCCTTTTTCTTATTTCTTATTACATTATTATAATAACATTGTTAGTTATTATTGTCAATAGTTTTTTTAAAATTATTTTTCAAACTTTAGGCGGATTTGATTGCTGAAATTATCATAGCCAGATAAAAAATTACCATAACCTAATGTAATTAATACATAAGTATATTTGCGGGCTTTGTCTACATCCAAAGTCTTAACGTTTAGGCAATCCTTATCATTGTTGAATAAGTTATGCAAGAATTTTAATTCATTACCGTTAATCATATCTTCGAACGGCTCAAAGATATAATCTTGTAAAAACTGATTAACTACTTGCAAGCCCCCCTTGTTATAAGCTTCCAACTTAACATTTTTACCTAAATAATTAAACTCTTTTTTAATCATCTTTATAACTTCCTTTTCTTATTTCTTATTACATTATTATAATAACATTGTTGGTTATTATTGTCAACACTAATTACCTACTATTTTTTAGGAATTTTGAAATCCTTGTCTTTTAAGAATTTCAAAGAATTATACATATTATAAGAATGACCAAATTCCCGTTGGTTGGTTAACAAGTCAATAAATACATTATCAATGAAGATGTAATTATCAAAAACCGTTAACATTCTTTTATAACGGGGTTGCCAAACTAATAAGCAACTGGAGAAGTTAGGGGCGTAAATTCTAATAGTATCAATCTTAATTACTTGCTTTAGTTCATAATCTAACGCCTTGAATGTAATTAAGCTAGTCTCTGAATCTGGCTTTGAGTAGTCGTCCATGTTAATCATATATGAACGATAAAAGCTATACATAGACTTAAATTTTTTAGGCTGAGGCTTGATTTTAAAAAAATCTTTTAAGGTTAACACAATCCAGTCACCCCCTTTTTTATCTTCTTATCCAGAATGGTGTCATAATTGTTATGAAAATAATTATCCACCAGTTAGCAGGATCCAGCATAGATAATACAACAATAGGGGTAACAAGCACCAATAAACTAATAACAATTAATTTTTTAGCCTTTTTATAAGATTCTGGAATCTGTTTATCCTGTACATAATTACGACGGTTGCCCCTTTCATTCATAATTATACCCCCCTTACTAGTTACTTTCAATTAATGCTTCAACCATGTTAAGGCTATCCGTAATCATTTGACTAACTTTTTCCAAATCCTTATTAGTAGGATTATTACGGTCAATCAGTAACTTGTGAGAACCGCTGTCGTTTGTTGTATAGATTAATACATCATTTTTATCCGTGCTATCATAATCAAAAAGCCAATTGCCTTGATAATATACATTTAACAAATCAAGGTCGATTGTAATATCATCGCCTTCAAGTGCAAAATCCACAAGCTCCATAATTTTATTGGTTAATTCTACATTAGTCATTTTTACTACTTCCTTTTCTTATTAATAAATAAAGTCTAAACAATTAAGAATTTAAGCTCAATTCTTGAAATAATCCTTGTTCCTTATTACATTATTATAATAACATTGTTGGTTATTATTGTCAATAGATTTATTAAAAATATATTGATAAATAATTTACCAAATCATATTGTAACTCTTTGCTAGTTTTAGCAATGGTAATAATTTTTTTAGTATTGTCTAATTCTAATACTTTCCACCATTTTCCATCCACTAAATCATTGATGCTGACTTCATGGATACCGAGTACATTGTACTGTATTTTATTATAATTATTGAGTTCAAATTTTTGAATGTAGTGACTTAAAACATCAATCGCAATTTTTGACCCAGCTTTTCCACTTGTAAGAATATCCAAAGCTTTATCAAATTCACTCCCAGAAATAAGGTCGAAGGATTCCCTTAAATGTTCAAGTTGTTTTAATGTTTTTGCATCCTTCTTGTATAAGTCTTTTTTGAGTTTCAAATTGTGATTAAATGTTTTCGTAATGTTATCCATTTTTATTACTTCCTTTTCTTATTTCTTATTACATTATTATAATAACATTGTTAGTTATTATTGTCAACCCTTTTTCTAAATAATTAAGAATTTAAGCTTAATTCTTGAAATAACCCTTGTTCCTTATTACATTATTATAATAACATTGTTGGTTATTATTGTCAACACTTTTTTATAAAAAATTAGCTTAAAATGTTAGTAATATAATTATCTTTTAAGTCTAGTATTTTATTACGGTAATATAAATTAGTACCATTGATACCAATATAATCATGTAAAATTACAGAATTAACATTTTCTAAAAAAACGTACTCTTCGCTTGCATCCATCCAGTTAAATAACCATAAAATAATAGGCGTTTCATCATTATCATGGTTATCGTACCAGTCATCGAGTTCAGTCCAACACTCACGAAGTCCAGTTTCATCTTCTTCCATAAAGCCATCAAAGTCGCCCTCGTATAAATCGTTGACTGTATAATGAACGCGATCCTCGAGGTCAATAGCACTTAAGGCTTCAACCTGTGAACTTTTTAACTCCATTTGATTAATAACATTCATAATTTCTTCATTAGTCATTTTTATTACTTCCTTTTCTTAATTCCTTATTACATTATTATAATAACATTGTTGGTTATTATTGTCAATAGTTTTATTTAATTTTTAAGTGATTAATTTAATAATCACTTATTTGATTACATTATTATAATAGCATACTTTTAACGAAATGCAATCCCTAATTTTAATTTTTATATGATTTGGCAACTATAACCCCTACTCACTCAACGGGTACATAATTTTTTAGATTCTTTTCTTCATATAATAGCAAATAGGACAAATTTAACACGCTTATAAATACCACACCAATCAATAGAAGTCAAGGTAAAACAACACATTTTTTAATATGTCTTTTTTCTAAAAAAACCTCTGGTACTCGAAAATTAATATAATATAAAAGGAACCCATTTTTTAATCTGTCTTTTTTCTAAAAAAACCTCTGGTACTCGAAAATTAATATAATATAAAAGGAACCCATTTTACTGGATTCCCTCTGGTACTCGAAAATTAATATAATATTAGTCTAGTTTATTGGTAGCAGTTAACATACTAACCACCATTATCAATAAGTTTCCTTCTGTACCTCGAAGTGTAATTTCTGTTTCTAGTGCGCTTTCGCCTTTGATAAATTTATTTAAGGACTCCTCAGAATTAGTTCCGTCTAATTTTCTCCAAGCACTAGAGTCACAATTAACTAATGTTAAAGGTTTAGTATCTAACAACATATGGTAATTATTTCTAATATCAATACCATAAGCATTAAAATAAGTAGTTCTTACTATGCTAGAGTCTAAGTCTTTAATCTCGCTAAAAAATATCGGCGTACTGTTAAACATTAATTTAGTTACTCGTCCTAATAAACCTAAATTAATTAACTCAGACAAATTATAAAGACTAATATCTTTATCATCCCAACTAGGCTTAGTTAGTGGAGTAATTAGATACTCCCGTTTACCCATTAATAGGTTAAACACGTATTGGTCATAGTAAAGCTTAACAATCGTATAGTTATGACTATCAACTTTAAATTCTCGATACTCATAATAACGGGGTACCTTATTTAGAAAAGTCCATTCATGAGGCTCACTTTCCTCAAACAGACCAGAGGGGTCATTCTTCAAATTCCACTCTAGCATTTCTTGACTTGAAAAAGTGCTGAATTGTAATAGTTCTAAGTCTTTACTAAAACGGGGTTGAGCAACTAGATAAGTAAAACCTCTTTGACCTACATCTTTGGCTTGGCTAATACTCATGCTGATTAAGTGGTAGTTTTCTAAGTGTTTAGCCATTGCCCGAGATGTTTTTAACTTCTTATACGTAATCATACTACTTCATTCTTTCACTGTATTTTTTAAGCATAGCTTTCGGATCCATAATGTCGTCTAAAATCCCACTTTCATCTAGTTGTTTCATTAAGTCCAATAGAGCAGGGATGGCATATGCTTTAATGTTATTATTAACTACTTTCGGTGTTAAATCAAGGATGTAATTAATAATATGTTGGTCTGGTGTTAAATCCCCAGCATTAAAAATAAAGTTGATTAACTGTACTAAATGTTTCTTGGTTAAAACATGATCTGAGATTGATTTCAATTCATTTTCTAAGACCCCTAAGATCACATTAAGCGTAGAGTCTTCTACATCTACCTCTTCAATCTTACTAATTAGTAAGTCCCGATCATATCCATATTTAGAAACACCTGCACCAGCAATCGTCTTCTCTAACGTTTCATGTAGTTGAGTATTACCCATCTCTCTTAGTGCTTTATAATTTTCAAGTCCGAATGGAATAAAGTAAGTATCTTTATCCACTTTAATTACACTAAAGTTTTCAATTGGAACAATTTGTACGGCAACATCACCCATACTAGTCATATAGTAGCTAGTGTTATGTCTCATTGCATTAAATTTCATTAGTAATCTCCCCTTTAGTTTAAGCTTAACCCAGCATTGTTTAATTGTCTAATTAATTCTTTACCGTCTTTAGTTGCACCAATCTGATTAACAATCTGGTTTACTCGCTTATCAATTTCATTTAAGGCTTCTTCTTGTTTATCTTTAGGAATGTATCGAACAAAAATTTCCTTTAGTGCAGTCATTTCAGACTCTTTAATTAATTGGTACTGCATAAGAGCTTCCGCAGTCAAACCTCTTGTTCTGCTACCGAAGTATTTAGCATGAAGACTTAGGGCACTCATTAATGTTTTAGGGTCAATAAATTCAGACTCCTCAATAGTTTTTATACCCTTGTCAATAATCATTTCCAAGGCTTGATCCTCAGAATATAACTTTCTTACTGGACCAGTTGCAGAGTTGCTTACTACTGGTTGTTGACTTTGACTTTTAAGTTCATTAGTTTTACCAGTAAAGCCAACAATCTTATTACTGTCTACATCATCAATAGAATTCTTTTCTCGCTTATCCATTAACTGTTCTAATGGAATATTTTGTTCTTGTGATTCTTTAATTCTTTTCTTAAGTTTAGTAAGGTTCCCTTTAGCCATTTTATAGCCTTTGGAATTTAAATAGCGAATGATATAATCATAGCTCATTTGTTGTTCCATTAGCCCGATAACCTTACTAAAAATAGCCTTATTGTTATAAAGCTCTTTTAAGCTTAGTGATTTTAAGTCTGTAGCCACTCTAAGCCCTGCTATATAAAATGTAGAACAATATAGAATTATGTATTTTCTATATTGCTAGAAAGAAATATAGCTTTTCCTTTCCTAAATTTTATTTACTACCGTCAACATTAGTATTCCCATATCCTAACAAGAGGGTAATGACATTGACTAACTCTGATAGCTTAAGGGTGTAGCCCACCCCATTGTTATTTTATTGTATTAAAGCCAAAAGATTATTAACCGCATTTTCGTCACGATCCATTACTGCACCACACTTATAACAAATGTATTCATTATGCTTAGTTTTATGTTTTTGATTACCATCAAGACTAATTTTTTCGTCACCAGTCTTGATATAGCCACAATCAGAACACCTTTGTGTGCTTGGATAGTATTTATCAGCTAAGACTACCTCTTTATCATACCAGCCCGCTTTATAGGTCAATACTTGTCTAAAGTAACCAAATAATGATCTTTGCAAGCCTTTAGAAGCTACGTGTGTCATCTGCATTTTCTTTACATCTAAATCTTCAATTACGATTTGATCATAATCACTAACTAATTTAGTTGTAAATTTATGGATAATATCACGTTGAATATTAGCTACTTTACGATAATCACGTTGTAACTTGGCTCTCGTTTTAACGTAATTATTTGTTTTAGTAGCTTTATTTCCATTAACCGCACGTTTTCTAGCCAACTGACGTTGATAGTGTTCAATACGTTTATAAAGCTTTTTTAAATGATTAGGTAGTGTATTAACTTTACCTTCGGTATAGTTAAAATGACCTACATTAACATCTACCGCTGTTTTATTACCAGTTTTATCCTTTTTAGCTATTTCAACTTCAAAAGGTAGGCTAGCCCAATATTTATCATTTTCACGGTAAACTGAAACGACTTTTAAGTCACCTTCTAAGCTCTTAGCACCTTTAAACTTAATATCATACCAAGTTTTAGTCCTACGAGGCTTATCTAGCCTTAGTTTCCCATTAATAACTTTGGCTCTATCAGTTTTAAAGCCCTGTCTGGGGGCTTTTTTAGATTTAAACTTGGGCTTTCCCCAATCTGGCATAGCTTTATTAAAAAAGTTGCTCCAAGCTTTACCTAAATCAGAAATCGCTAATTGTAAACAACGGGCTGATAATTGATACTGCCAATCATCTTTATTAGCAACTAACTCATTACGAACCTTACGTTCGCTAGGTCTTAACTTTTTATCGTCTAAAACCAATGAACTATCATACATATCATTCCATAAAGCTAACCCTTGATTCCAACAATATCTACGATAATCACATAAATCATCAAGAACCTTCTTCATTGTTGGGTTGGGATAAAGCCTTACCTTTTGAACTCGAATCATTATTTTCATCTCTTTTCTTCTATAAGCGAAGTGTAACTTCAATGTTTTTAGAAGTCAAGGTGAAATTTGCAAGTTCTAACTGTAACAACTAATCTTTTAGCCATTCCTTTTGGTTTTAACATTGCCATAATAAATCGCCTACATTTATTCTTTCTACGATTTAACTATAGCGTATGTTTCTATATCATTCTACATAGTTCTGCATTTTTATTAACAGTTACCTCACTCCTAATTGATTTTAGTATAATTTATCATGAACAAATTAAAATCGCTAAAACAGGCTCTTATAGCCTAATTTAGGCATATATAAATTGAGTTTTAGCCTAGATAGGATTGTTTTAGAAATTGGTTCTTGCTTACTGTCTGTAAGTATCTTCTAATCGTAGCCCTAACTAGGCTCTGTTTATAGTTTAACTCAATAAATTTAAATATATGCTGAATTATAGCCATTTTAAGGAGTTTTAGCTGATTTTAACTCACTTAAAATAAATACACTAAATTGTGTATTATTCTTGGTTTTCAAAAATTAATATAGTGAACAAAAGCTAATGAAAATGTGAATACTTTTTCTGGTACTCAAAAATTAATATAATTCTACATACAAAACTGTAAACAAAAAGGGACTTTGAATAGCCTTAAAACCACTCAAAATCCCTATGTTTAGCGTCTATGATAATTAATTAAGATTGGTAAAGAAGCACCAGTTACAAACCCTAGCGCAGTAGTTAACTCTAACATTTGTACATGAGGTAAACCTAATACATGACCAATCAAATAGCCAACAAATACAATACCTTGCCATAAAAAGCTATAAACAACTGTCATTATAAGGGTCATTAACAGCCAATTATTAATTAGCTTTTTCATCTGCGATTACCTTATTTCTTAGCTGTAGTAGTTGTCTTTTTAGCTGATGTTCTAGTAGCTTTCTTAGTTGATGTCTTCTTAGGCTTAGGTTCTTCTTTCTTTAATGGTAAGAATCCCCATTCAGTATCATAAATCCCATGTTCTACGACTCTAACATTCTTAAAATCTGCTGTTAATTGTACAGTATAGGACTTGATAACACCAGTATTAGGTTCTTTAACTCTGAAAGTAGGCAAACCATTAAGGCGATTGTATTCTTGGTCCTTAGCTCTAACTTCATATTGCTTAAAAGCCAAGCTGTCAATCAATTCATATGTTTTCTTTTCAACAATCCGTTTATTAATCATTTTTATCTCTCCTTGTATTTACGTCTAATATTTTCTTGCTTATTCTCGTGTAATTGTACCTTACGGGACACCATTTTCTTACCTATTTTGCGTCCTTTACCGTAACCGGGGTTTTTATGAGTAACTCTGCTATCCAGAGAGTCATGAATATTAAAAAAGTCACGTGAAGTGGTACGATAGCGATAATTATACATAATTGTAATATAGTTTTCAGATAAGACCTGTGCAGTAATGTAAAGTTTACCATTAATCATTGCCCCAGTCCTTACTTGGTATATTTCAGTAGTAGTTGAAATAGTACCTTTCTGATCTATCTTTTTTAGCTGTAGTAGTTTTAAGTCAATCTTTTCATACCTAGAGACCAATTCCAGACCATACTTTTCTGCGTTGTACAGGTCCTTTTTACTGGCTTTATTAATCTTAGTAAAGAAACCCTCTAAGTAATATCCTCTTTTACTATTTAAAAACCCTGCGCCGGTTAGCGACAGACCTTTGATGCCACTTTCGTTTTTCTGCTTTGCTATGAAACTCACCACCTGTTGTAGTATCATGTGTATAGATATTACCAAAATGATAACGTTGTAAAGATTTTTTAGAATCTAACATACCTTTGATATAAAGACTGGCAATCACTTTTTGTTGATTATCTTTATTAAACATCTCGCCGAATAGATTTTCTGCCTCGACCCGTCTACGCTTTTCTCGGGTATGAGTTTTAGCATTAAGGATAGCATTAAGTTCGCTAGACCATAAAATGGAAGTAGTTCCTCTTAAAGTTACTTTAGGCGAAGGTTCAGCTCTTTTAATCATTCCCGTAATTGCTTGGTCTTCAAATTGCTCATAGCTAATAATACCTACACAATTTAATTCTGGATTACTTTCAATCAGCTCTTTTACTTTTTTAACATGGGAGTCGTGGCAATAAACATAAGTATATTTACAAACTCTTATATAATCTGCTAACTGATGAGGAAGTCTTCTGAGAGTATCATATTCAGTTTTAATTTCAATTCCAATGATACCCTTATTACTACTAAACAGTAGGCAATCAGCAATTGTTTTCCAGTTAATTGTCTTTTCATAGATAATTAAACTATCACCAATTGGACCATAACGATCAAATAGGTTTTTATTATGTAAGATACTGTTTTTAATCTCATCTTCCATTAATCGTTTCATCACATTGCCCCCGAAGAAGTTAATACATTAAAGTAAGGCATATAAGTACTGTATAAAGGTCCAATATATCCTTTCCAGCGATCAAATTGGTAAGTATCTTTTAACCATTTAACATTATTAAGACCGATGAATATACCAGTCTTTTCCATTTTTTCGTATTTACCTGTCTTTGGTCCTACTAACACTTTTTTGTGCATTTCTGGGAAACCTAAGCCCCAGTTACCAGTAACTGTATCAGTACCATTAATGACTGGAGTAGTAAAAATAGCTGGCAAGTAGTTGAATTTACGTTTAACTTTTAACTTACGCTTATTATTGAGATGTTGAGCTAAACTTGTTCCCTCATAAGGCTTTTCCTTAGTCTCTACTAGCATTCGCTTCTTAAACAATACGTTTGGATCCTTAGTTTGCTTATAAAGTTCAATTCCTTTAGTACCTAGTTCATAGGCAACTACTAATTTACCATCATCACCTTGGATTAAGTCTATATAGTAATAAGGCTCATTGTCAACAATAACAACGCCCGATTGTACATCAAGCATCTTTTCCAGTTCGTTCATTCTTATCACCCATTACTTTATGTTCATAATATTTAAGTCTAGCTTTATACTGATAAGCGATAAACTTACGGACGATTACAGAGTCAATAATATCTCTTATCCAGAAAGCTAAAATTAAGCCAATAATAAAAGCAACTTCATTTTCTAATCCCAAGTACGTGTATACACCGTATATACCAAGTACTCCTAATAGAATGGTTAAGGTATAAGAGATTAAGATACTAACACTGTAAACGTTTCTTTGGAATCTGGTTATGTTTTGCTTATCTTGTCTAATATTAGTATAAGCAGAGATACCTTCAAAGATTTCAACTATAATATAAGTAATTATACAATATTGTATCATTAGTCTGTTATCACCTCTTTATTATCCTCTGTTTTTACTTCACCGTCTAAGGCAATAGGTAAATTCATAATTTTACCATCAAAGTCTTTAATATGTTCATTAACATAAGCTTGAGCAGAGTCTTTACTAGAAAAAGTAAGAACAGCATTAAGATCATCAGACCAGAATAGTTGGTTGTCATTAGTTAATAAGTAGTAAGCACCACTAATACAATTATTTTTCCGTTGGAACCCTTGAATAATCTTACTATCAATCAAATGCTGTGCTTCTAACTTCTGTAATTCATTTGATTTTTTGTTATTGCCGAATTCTTCGTATAGGTCTGCCAAGTTCTCAGTATTAGATAGGAACATAACTTCCTTTTCACCTTTTTCGTTTAGACGACTTACTACTAGTTCGTCATAGTTATAAAATAGTTCCTGTTGCCCTAAGTTATACATTGTTTCACCTAGCACAACTATACCAACAACTAAGAGGACTAGCCAAGCCCAAACACCCCACATAGGTATAGTATACCCAGTAACAATGGCAATAATTAGCAATGTAAGTAATGCAATTAATAGACCAAAAGACCAATGAAATCTGTTAATTAATTTATCATATGGAATATTCATAATTTTATTATCTTTCATTAAATTAAAAACCTCACTAAATTTATTAACTTCATTATAGCTAATAAATAGTGAGGTTTAATTATTTTATAGGTTTACTACCAATGGTGTAATTGTTTCTGGAGTAACATTTAGCATTACTTGACTAGCGGAAGCATAGCACCCTAGTCGATCGCTGTATTCTGTAGGACCAATCAACGACCCTGACTGAACTATCAGTCCATTATTTTCTTTAATCATTAATGAATGTAAATGACCCCCTACCAATGCGTCTAAAGTAGTATGTTCAAATGCACCAACCTTAGCAAGACAGTTGTTATCATTAACCTTATCTAAATCTCCATGAACAAAAGCTAAATTATGACCTTGCACATTAACAATATGGCGGTATTCTGTATCTGGATTAATGACTTTAAAATTAGTCATTGCTTTATTAGTATTTTTAAAGCTCTTAGTTAATTCTCGTGCTACTACAGCGACACTATCACCATAAAGTTGATCTTTTTTATTAGGAGCAAAGCGATCATGATTACCCGCCAATTCAGTAAATTCAAATTGGATATTAGGAAAACTAATCGCTAAGCTGGATAAGAAACTATCTTGTAATTCGGTAGCTTTAACAATCTGATTAGACAATTCAAATTCGGTGTAGTAACCTTGGTTTTGTCTCATCTGGGAATTTTCAATTAAGTCACCTAGGTTAATAATCTTAATATTACTTGGCTTGTATAATTGAACAGCCCGACAAATAGCTTGAATGTATTTATCTAAACGCTGTTGAGCAATCGCATAGCTGTATTCATTGTTTTTAAGCTCTACTTTAGCTCCAATGTGCCAGTCAGATGTAATAACAATTAAAGTGTCATTATTATTAACACCAAGATTATCTTTTACATATCTATTAGTACGAATAACTCGGGGCTTACTAATGCTCTTAATTAATTCTCGACTAAAAATTGTTTGATCCGTAAGTTTACGTTGTAGTTTATTAAGCTCACGATTTTTATTTTGTAATTCCCGTTTCTTAATCTGGTATTCGCCTAATTCACTACCAAAAGCTTTATTAACAAATTGTTGTTCTGTTGCTGAAAGCTCTTGTCTAGGCGATTGCTCTAATTCGTCCTTACGTCTCATGACTAATTCTTTAAAGTCTCTACTTGGCGAGAAGACTAAATCTAATTCTTTAGCCTTGGCTCTAACCTTACGCCATGAAACAGATTTACTAGGGCTAGCATTTTCTAATTCTCTAACAATCATCACAACCTTATCTAATTCCGTTGTCGGAATAGACAAAACTTCATCTCTAGTATTAACATAATGAACTTTAACTGGCGAAGAAGTTAAACCCATAACAGATTCAATAGTTTCACTACCCTCTTTAACACTCATATATACTTTATGAGCGCTACTATCTTTATCAGATAGGTTACTAATTAATTGATCTAGGTCTTTAGGGTTGATTGTTTTTTGACTATAGTCTCTTAAATAAGAGTTAATGATACCAAGAGAAACTTGGTTATTAAATTTACGAGCAATATCACCTAAAATTGCATATACAAGCTTTGTATTGATTAGCAAACATTCCCTTACTCTAACGAATTAAGTAATAGGTTTTTTAAGTTAACCTCTGATACAGCATAGCCGACTTTGCTAATTGGCTGTTTAGGTATAAAAGTACTATTTGTCAAGAATTCTTTGAGTTTTTCATTATTGTAAGCACTAGGATGTAACACTAGGTACTTAGCGACTGAATTCTTCGAAGCTTTAATATCAAACGTAACCAATACATCAGCTTGCTGGTATTGACCTAATACGAAGCGAGACTTACGATAGTCTCCTTCTTCTCTAGCAATAACAATATAAGTGTCATAATACTTAATCATTGTACTATCTGGTTTAGTATACATATTAATCACTTTAGGCATATAGTAATAAAGTTTGTTAGATTGTAAGTAAAAATGAGTATTAACTACAACCTTAGTGTTAATAAAATTATAAACGTCTTTAGTATCTAGGTTAGGGATTTTTAGTCCATATTCTAATTTATCCAGTTCATCAATCAAGTTATATGATTTATTGTGTTCTTGGTCAAATAGAATTGGTAAAATTCCTGTAAAGTAAGATACCATTGCTAAAACGTTAGGTCTCATATCATCAGAGTAATAACTAAAACCATACCCTTCACATATTATACTACAATTTGAGATATTTTTAACAGTTTTTTCAGAATTTGTCCAATAAGGATTAAAAGAAATAAACTCTTGACCTGCTAAACTAGATAGGTTAGTTTGTGGCGATAAAGCAATTCCAATCAAAATGATTTTAACAGGCTGTTGGGGATTAATACCCTCTAATTGACTTAGATAACTAATAGAATACATATCAACCTTATATCCCTTATTAAGATAATAGGTTCTAGCTAGTAATCCAGCTAAATAGCTTATTCTGTCTGTATGATAATAAATAATAATAGTTTTTTTAGCCATTATTACACATCCTTTCTCTTTTATATTTTAAGTATAGCACTTTTAGTTAAATATTCAACTGTTTTTGTACAAAGAGCAAAAATAAAAAGAGGTTAAATTAATAACCCCTTTTATTGATTACTTACCCGCTTGAACGTTGAAAGCAGGAACTTTAGCAGTATCACCGATGACTTTACCATCTGTGTAGGCTACTGTATATTCCCCTTCTGTAACTGCTTGACCAGCTTTTAAGCCTTTAATATTTACAGTGTTCTTACCAATATCACCTTGAGCTACTAAGCTACCAGCTTGGTTAAACACTTCTAAGATTAATCCTTGTCCGTTATCCATGTTTTAAATCCCTCTATTCTGCGCTAATTGTTGTTCCCTTACTGCTTGCGACTACTTTAATATTTGTTGGTTTTTCAATTGCCTTATTTAAGATAATTTCTGGTACGTCTACTAATTCAGATCTATTAATACCGTCACTAAAGGCTACTTTATAATCTCCAGCTTTAACGTTTTCTTTAGTAACAAGAGTAACCGTATTACCTTGCCCCTCATTAACCAAACGACCGTTCTTAAATAAGAGTAATTGTAGTCCTTGATTATCCATTAGCTATCTATCTCTTTAACCTTATACTGAAGCTGGGCTTGCTGGAGTGGCTGAGCTTGCTGGAGTAGCTGAACTGGCAGGGCTAGAAGCTGGGCTTGCTGGAGTAGCAGAGCTTGCTGGAGTAGCAGAGCTTGCTGGAGTAGACGATGCAGGCTCATTACTTTCTGCTGGTTGACTAGAGGCTGGTTCTGGAGCAGGGGCGGGCTTAGCTGTAACTTCTACATTTTGGGTTAACTTAGCCCCACCGTCTGCTGATGTCCAATTAAAGGCGGTTCTACCTGCTTTAACTAGATGAGCAGAAAATGCGTGCTTAGCGTCATCCCACTTAATAGTAGCAATACTTTCATCTGCACTAACAGCACTAACAGTATTATTAGTAACATCACTTGGATTAATGCTAGTAACTGTAACATTTAAGTCGTCACCTTCGGTACCTGTAATAGTATCTGGGGCTAAGGTGAAACTTTCCATTAGAATAGCTAAAGTCTTAAAGTCTGGGACATTAATTTTATCACTAATATCCCCATTTTCCTTAACCCAAGCTACTGTGTATGAACCGTCTGGATAATCAGTATTAGGAATTAAATCAGTAATATCTACCTGTTTAGCTCCCTTTTCTCCAGTAGCAATTACTCTATTATCTTTGTCATAGACTACTAAGTGTTCGTTTGTTCTATCTTCCATTTACTCGTACCCTCCTAATTTACTTTAATTGTAGCTGAATTATTCTTGCTATCTACAGTTACTTCTTCTGGGGCTTCTGGTTTAGGTCTTACTTCTACAGATAAGTCAAAAGTAGCTCCACCACCATCTAAAGCAGTAAATACAATATCTGTTTCTCCTTCTTTTACAAAGTTAATATCATAAGTACCCCATTGACTATTATACTTAGCGAAAGCAATATCTTCATCTTTACTTTCTGCTTTAACATTAACATTAGAAGTATTAGTTGGCTTGTAGTTACCCGGAAGAACAGGTTTAACTTCACCTTCTACACCACTAATTTCTTTACCTACATTAATATCAAAACTTTCCATAATAACTGGTTTAGTTCTAAAAGCTGGTAGTTGCATCCGCCCGCTACCATTACCTTGTTCACTGTAGTAAGCAACACTATAAGACCCTGCTGGATAAAACGTATCAGGTTGAAGACCGGTGATTACAACTTTGTTTTCACCAGCTTTACCAATACCAATCTTGTCGGGGGACTCTAAGCCTTTAAAAGCCACCAAGTGCTGTTTGGTTCGATCACCAGACATGATAAATTTTGGTTCATACTGAAAAGGTAGCATTTAATCTTCCTTTCGTTTTATTATTTTTATTTACCTGTACTTACTGTTGCTGATTTAGCCTTTGGATCTACGGTTGTGCTTTGTGGGGCTGATGGTTTAGCTGATTGGACTGGGGCAGATTCGCCATTTTCTTTTAAGTCGGCTACTAATTCAGCAAAGGTTACTAAGCGTGAGTCATAGCCAGCAATATTGTAAGTACCATGAATATGAGCTTCTAGGGCTTCTAACATAGGTTGACCAGCGTCTTCGCCAAGGTACTTGGACTTGCGTAATACATGGTAAGCTTCAAATGGTTGTTGTTCTTTATGATCTTGTTTCCAGATAACTTCTTTCTTAACCGCATCTGTTGTAACAACTAATTCACCCTTAGTTGGATCACTAGCTTGTTCTAACTTTTCAAGACGGTAGATGTTTGTACCAACAATTCCAAAGATTAATACGTCTGCGCCACGTAGGTCAAATAAGTTCCCAAAGTCAGTAACGTCTTTAATAACGATAAACTTCTTATCTAAGTCTCCAGCCTTTACCTTGCTTGCTTTTACAATTAAATCTCTTAAAGCGTCATTACGAGCCTTTTCTGCTTTCTCTGCGGAATGTAATTCCATGTTATTTCATCCTCTCTTTTGTTATCTTTTTCTAATATAGTTACTTTTAGCTCTATTATTAGAATTTAATTAAAGATAAGCTTTCATTAACTTAACTAGTGTACCGTATTCTTTTTCAAGTTCGTTTTTATTTAAGTGGTATTGTTCTTTTACTCTGTCCTTAGCTTCTTTAGCAGTTAACCCGTCTTTAGCAATATAATCTACTAAAGAATGTAGTTCGGGGTCATTATATCCTTGGAGCTTAAAAGCAGAATGAATTTCAGCTAGGCTATTATCCATTTCATTAGTATTAGGAGTATCAATAGCCTCTGAAACAATTCCTCGTACTTTACCATCCTTACGCTGAACTCGATTGTACTTACTCTTACGTGAATAACTAAAGGTAACGGGGGCTTTTCCATATTGCAAATCTGCTATTTCTTCGACACTCTTGTTACCATCTTTTAGAGGCGTAATATGGGACTTATAGTCTTGAATAGAGTCTAAGTAGCTTCCTCTAATTCTTGTAGGAAGCATTTTAGCAATATAGCCCGGAAAGTCCATTCCGTTGCTCATATCAAATTCTCTTACAAGGTCAATAAATACCTCAGTAATATAAGCGTATAAGTCTTGTCTTTCAGCGTAGGTCATATTAATGTTACCGAATCTACGTCCCATGTTATGAATTAAGTTAGAATATTGTTTAATTAATTGTTCGTAGTCCCTTACAAAAGTAATGTTATGGTTGCTGTTACCAATATAAACACCGTTTAAGCTATTAAATACGTTTTTGTTATCAGTATTATATCCAGTAATCCGATCTTTTTTATTAATCTTTTTTCTTACCATTAAACGTAAAAATTCTCCTCTCTACTAATTATTTTAAAGCAAGAGGAGAATAAATAAATTTACGTATAGAAAAAGACAGCTACAATTGTAACTGTCCTCTTGCTTAATCATATAATGATGATCCGTCCTCCCAACAAGACCTATCATCAAAGTCATGACAAATTAAAGAATTGTAAGTAATTGTATAAGGCATTTTTTCACCCGTTGCTTTGTTTAATACATATCCATAAACAAAGTGAGGGTAAAGTTTAGTGAAAGTAACTTTAGTTGCAGAGTCTGGAACATAGATATTATGTTCTACAATTAAAGCCTGCTCACCATTTTCAATATGCTTACGTAACTTTTCTTTAATAACACTAACTTGATCAACCAAGCCATTACTTAAATTTGTCATTAGCACCGTCCTAAATTAAATCTTTAACTTCATTAGCAATATCATCTGGAATATTACCTGCTTGTAGTTCTTCTTTAAAGTGCTTGTAATTGTAATGTTGTTGTTCTTCGGGTAATTGTTCTTGTTGTTGTACATAATAAGCACGTAGCCCCTTAATCATAGGGAAGTCCTGTTCGTGCATGAATAGACTTGTATTAAATAAAGGTGGGTAACACTTAGGGAAGTACATTAACAACAAGCGTTGCCAGATCTCATCTCGAATAGCTTGATTTTCTGGCTCTTTTAATTTTAATACTAAGTTGTAAACATTGCTACCTTTAATTTCATCTCCGTTGTCATTTACATACTTAGGAGAACGACCGGTAGAAATAAGTCCATTTTCTTGAGCAGAGTTTACTAAGTTATATTCAAAGTCATAACCAGACTCACCGATAATACACATAGTAAAATCAGAACCCCAGTTGTCACCGACTTTGGACTTAACAACCTTAACTCTAGTAGTAGTACCAATTGGCTCTGTATCTGTAGATTTAGCTTTAAGCTTACCAGATTGGGCAAGACTAATATTAGTAGATAAAAGGTGTTCCCAGCCTTTACCCCCTACAGTTTTAACAGACGCATAACGGGGATTCATAGCATTAAAATCATCACGGGCTTGATTAATCGCAAGTAAAGTACCATTGTTATGAATAAGGTTAACCTGTAGCTTACGTCCTACAGTCGCAAGAGCCTTAGCTTGTTGTCCCACTACTTGATTACCTAATTCAGTATTAGTTTGCATTTCAGAGTCTGAGATAGCAACACTATCCCAGATAAACAATACTTGTTGGTTAGGATCAGCTTCATAAACCTTAGCTAATGTATCAATAATAGTCTTACCAATTTCTTCAATAGATAATTCTTGCATGGTCCCATCTTTTTTACGGGTAGTGGTATATGTAAGAACTTTAGAAGTATCGACACCAAGAGCTTCAAGACGAGAATTATTTTGTGTACCTTCTAAGTCAAAGTAAACTACAATAGCTCCCATCTTAATTGCATTTTTCATAATACTACTAGTAAAAGTAGTATTATGAGTAACAATATAATCTGTTCCTACTTGATAAAGGTGTTCAGAGTTGTCTACATAAATACAAATAATTTCATCCTGTTTATGCAGAGGCTCTATAGATTTAATACCAATTTGATTATATTCTCTAGTATTAGTCTTTGATTCTTTTATTTTATTTAAGTGTCTAGGTAAGGTAACTAATTTTTCGAGATCCTCTTTACGTCCTTTGATAATTATACTATAGTCAATCTCTACACCCCGACCTTCATCTCTCCGGTCTCGAACTTTCTTAGACATATAAGTATTATAACCCAAAGACTTTAGCAGGCTCTTAAATTGTTTAGCTAGTTTTTCATTTACAGAAGTCCATTCAATCTGAGCTACATTTCCTTTATTCCCTCGAATAGAACCATCAGTATCAATTAAGCCTTGAGCTACTTGGTACCTAACTTCTAACGTATTATACATATACTCTTCTGGAATAAATTTATCACGAGTTCCCATAGGGATACTGAATAATCTACCTAATACATCTTTAGCTTGTACACGAGTAATACTTTTATTTCTCTTAATAGAATGTTCTTCTTTTAACTTAAAAGTCCAATTATAGTTGTAGTCTGAGTTTTTTTCGGCTTCACAATTGTAAGGGAGTAAAGAAGCAACTTTATCCACTACAAATTTATCATCAGAGGAAATAGTTAACTGTCTCTCGCTTAAACATCCGTCACCTAGTAAAGCTCCTACAACATAAGGGTTAACTTCGTAGGTTCTTGGATTAAACATTACCCATTTATTTAATGGGATATGATAAGAGTAGTGGGTAGTATTTCCCCGTTTATCAATAATAGGTTTTTGATCATTATTTAGTAATTCTTCTGTAGTAACCTCTTTAAGACGATTTCGGGATGTCATTAGAGACCAAATATGGTCTTTACTTACAGTCACAGAACTATTGTCTTGTAAAGTAACTTTATATAAATCCATTTTACCCCGAGGATAAATACCTAACACTTTTGTAGGCTTACCAAATCGATCAAATACGTAATCCCCTACCTTAAGTTCCCCTATAGTTTTCATACCTTCTGGTGTTGGAATTGGGGTATCAGGTGTATGTCCTTTACCAGACGAGGGTTTCCCGAAAGCTTGAGAAACTCTACCGGAAGCTGGAACACCGCCTACCATATTATAATCAAAGACAGGGATTAAAGTTGGGTACCAGTCCATAATTTCACCACTGTCTGTTTGGTTAAAGGTAGTGAGCTTAGGATCTTTATTAAGTTCTCCAATAATATCATTAATTTTAGACAAGGCAATCTCTCCTTATTACTTTAAGTTAGCTAAGAATGAGTCAACATCAGAACTAGCATTTAAGTTAGCTAATGGATCTGGTGTTGTATTAGTTTGAGGTTGTTGAGCTGGAGCTTGACTAGCTGGTGCGGGTTCTTGCATATCAGCAGAGCTAGGGAAAGGCATACTCAAATCGCTCTCTGGAGTGTCTGTAGTAGGTTGTGAGAACGGATTAGTGAAATCCCCTTGGTCTGGTGTAGAAGAGCTTACAGGAGCTTGTGTTGATTGTGGTGCTGGTTGTGCTGGAGCTGTAGGTTGAGTAAAGTTAGAAGCAGGTTGACCAGTCATGCTAGCAACAACATCTACTTTTTGTGGTTGGGGTTGATTATTCATAGGGGCTTGTGGAGCTGGTTGACCATTCGTAGGGGCTTGGTTATTAGTAGGAGCAGAAGAGGTTTGACTTTGACTGGGGAATGGTAAATCGTTTGCACCTACTTGTGGGGTTGAGTTAAAGCTAGCGCCCGTAGCATATGGGTTAGAACTTACTTGAGCCATTTGTGTGTTATAGGATTGGGTAAGTTGATTAAGGACAATTTGGTAGAAGTTAGGATCAGATTCAATTAAAGGTCTAGCTTCCTTTTCAATATCATCTACATACTTCATATTACCTTGAGCATCACGTTCTAAGTAGTTAAAGTTCATAGCAGGTAAGATCATAGCTTGGTTAACACTAGCATTCCAACTACCTACACCACCATTAGGAGCGTCAACAAACTTAGCGCTAACAGGCATTGTTTCTTTAGCAGTCATGAATTGTGCTTGGTCAGTAAACATTGGTTGACCAGTCCGTGCATTCATATAAGGCATTTCTGGAGTAAGCAAAGAAGAAATAGCATACATACCAGAGTAGCTAATTTGATAAGCTTCTACAGCAGGGCGACCTTGATTATCTACCGCTTGAGCATAAGTACCATTTTGATTAGTAACAGGAACACCAAGAAAGTAAGCACGAGTACGAATAGATAGTGGGAAACGTCCAGAGGCTAATTTAATAGTATCTACTGCATAACCTTTTTCATCTTTAGCACCTTTGTCTTTATTGAATTGAATAACCGTACTAAGAAGTTTAGCTAATTGATCATTTTGATTGCTAGGATCAATAATTACTGGTAAGGCTGTAACACTGCCATCTTTCTTAGTAAAGCTAACCCATGCTTCACGGAATTGAACAAAAGGAAATCCTCCATTTTCTAATGGTAAGATACGACCAAAAAATGCTTGCTTTTTGCCAAGGGTAGTAGGACGAAAGTTGTTTTCGTTGCTGTTTGAGTTAAGTTGGTTAATTGCGTCTGCGAAATTCATTGCCATTAGTTGTTTCCTCCGTTGTTCTTTTCTTCTGTATCATCTTCATTTAAGGTGTCATACATAGCACCAATAGTTTCTAGTAGTCCTTTTTTAGAAAGACCATAACGTTGCATAGTGTTTACAAAGCCTACTGTAAAGTCACTTAGCATATCACTAGCATTTTTACCTTGTTTAGGATAATCTTCAAACAAAACATTAGTTAAAAGATTGCCCTTATTGTCGTCTTTACTAATAACGACAATTCTGCGTTCTTTTTCCATTAAGCTACCCCTTTCACTCGTTTATCGTGTAATTGTTGGGCTTTGGTTGGTGTTAATGTTCCATTTTTAACCATAGCTTCTTCAATTATATCTAAGACAGTATTTCGATCGTCCATAGATTCCATAAAATCATACTTATTACCATCAATTACTAATAGAGGACTGGCATCATATTCTTGTTCCCACTTTTCATACCGTTCGATTAAGTCCTTATAGTATTGAATTAGGCTAGGATCTTGATCCACTTGTTCAAACTCACGCCCACGTTTACCAATACGCTTAGCCATCGTTTCATAATTAACCTTAATCAAAATCATAAGGTCTGGAGCTTTCTTATAAGGAGAAAAGTTAGGGTATTCCTCCATCATGTTATCTAGTAAGTTAGAATAAACATTCCATTCGTCTTTGGTAGCGTGACCTTGGTCAACATTCATTTCCATAAAGATCTTATCCTCATAGATAGAACGATCAAGAATATTGTTATCTTCTTGTACAGCCTCTTTCATCATAGCAAAACGATTATTCAAGAAATAAATCTGTAATTCAAAAGCATACGGATTAGTTTTCCATTTTCCTTCTTCAACCATTTTATTTCCCATATAAAATAAAGGCAAAATAGGATTATCTTTTACAGGTTCATAAAAGGGTTTAGTACCTAATTCGTTTGCTAAAATTTCAGTCATAGAACTCTTACCCGCACCAATTACACCAGCTAAAGTTAAGATCAAAATCAACTCCTCATTTCTAATACAAGATATTACCTGTTATTTATTTTCAAGACTAATTATAAACAATACATAGTAGCCTAACAAGTCTTGTATAGTATCTGCGAGTGATTCATCTTTTACTTTGACTGTTTTGTTACTATTAATTAGATTATCTAGTCGATTACACTTGTCTAAAATTCGCACTGAAAACGCTGGAATAGCGCCTAGAATATCTGCCACCTTTTGATAGCTAGAACCATAATCATGGTTCTTCTTAATTAGTAACTTTTTAGTAGCAGTAGTAATAGCGCCTAGAGCATTTACAAAGGTGGAGTTATCACTATCTGGTAAAACGCCATCGTAGGCTAGGGCATAAATAAAACCTCGAGAACAATAATCTTTAATCATTTCAACCTGTTGATATTCTTTAAAAATATCTTGTTGAAGATCTCGCACTAGGGCTTTGCCTTCTTCACTTATTAACTTAGCTACTAAATTATCAACATCTCCTACATGATAATTAAGCACTAACTGTTCAGAGTCTTTTAAATCTAGGGTTAAATTATAGATATTATTACAAATATCTTTTACTTTAGTTTCAAAATTATTAGCCATTAAATCCTCCTTGTGGGATCATTTTTTGCTGTTGTCGTTGGTTAGCACTAATGCTTTGCATCATATCAGCTTTATTTTCAATTGCCTTGGTTAACCAGTTAAGACATCTAAATTGATAATCAGCTAGATTTCGTTGCTTACTCAATTCAACATATTTAGGATCAGATTGAATTGCCGTAGCAAGCATAGACTCGGGTGGTTTACGCCCACCATTAAACTTTTTTAAGTTTTCGTCTTGCACGTATTGGATATATAGAGTTCCCTTTAGAGCATCTAATTGTGTATCTAAGTCTTTAGCCTCTAATCGTTTACGCTCTGCAAGTCTAGCCACTAAGTAATAGATATTAGGGTTGTTTTGCATTTCTTCAACTAATTTATTAGTATCAAAATTAAGAATCTGTTCTGGTACTAAAGTTTTAAGTTCCCCATTCATGTCTACATATTGTAGAGGACGCAGGGCATCCTTGATAATATCCGCTGTCATATTTACACTACCTCTCCTTCATCCGCATAGCTAATTAAGCAACCATTACGATAATAAGTATTCTGTTTACTTAAAGCATAACGAATGCTAGATTCTGGAACGTTAATATAACGAGCAGTTTCTCGAATACTGGGATAATAGAAGTCTTGTCCTTGAAACGTTACCTTAACTTTCTTAGGGTTGTTCTTTTCACCATATGGAATAGGGGCAGTTTGTGCTTTAACCCATTCCATTACTTTATCTAATTTAGATTGAGCAATCTTGAATTCTTGCATTACTGCGCACTCATTCATGTGTCTGTCTTCCTTTCTGCCCAAAGGTTTACGCATTACTGCGCATCTAATCTTGCGCACCTCTTATTATGAACTAAAAGTGTAAGGATTGCAATAGGAAAATAAAAAAAAAAAAGACGGGCTAAATTAACCCGTCTAGTATTGGTGGCTATCTTCTATTTCTTTTAATTGCTTAAGGGCTTTAAACTTAAACCGAAGTCTTTTTGGTACTGTTACATACTTAGAACCTTTACCCATTCCTCGGTAGTGTTTGTGGCTAGGGCGAATAGTAGGTTCGATAATAAACAACTTACCAATTTTAATTCGTTGTTCTGTGTCTAAACCATAGGCAATTACTTCTGATTGAAGATTTAATACCTTTTGTATGTCTTTTAATTTTAAGCTAGGATCTCTGAATTTAATTAGCCTAGCTAAATCTGTTGTATTAAGTGTTTCCACGTCTTTTTTCATTTTAGTTCGTCCTTATAACATATTAGACAACGAATGATATAAGGTCTATTTATATTTCTTAATTAAATACTTACTTAGTTTTTGGTGTTCTGCTTCACTAGAGTAGCTAAGATATAGCTGAATCGTCCAGCGGGCTAGAATTTCATGTAGAGTATCAAAATAAGCCTCTTTTAAGTCTTGGGTAACGCCATCGTTAAATTCAAGATAAACCCGATCTGCAATGAATCTAGCATCTTCTATATCAAACAGTAAAGGAGTAATCCTTGTATCTTCTGTAATGTTTGGTACATAAATAGCAGTAGTCCCAACCTCAGAAGCAGTGTTCATATTATCTAATTCTGCTTGGCTAAAGTTATGAAGTCGATACATATAAATAACTTTTCGATTAGATCCAATAGCTAAAAAGACGCTCATTGGAATTAAATCATTAGTAACATAAATGATATGGTCTTGACTCTTATATACTTTATGGTTAAGTAATAAGTCATCACTTGTACCATCAATTACGTAATAGTGTTCTTGATCGTCATTTAGGCAAGCTAAGACTTTCTCCTTGTTTTTAGCATTAACTTTTACATAATCACGTTTCTTATCATAAAAGTTTAGGTTTAATACCCGAAAAGTATTATCAATATTTAATTGTCTTTGTAAACGCAATTTAATTAAACCTCGTCAATTAATTTATTTAAGTCCACTTCTTTATGCTTTACCTCATGAGTATTTAGGCTATCCCAGTTAAAACTTTTATATTGTTGATACATAAACTCTGGGTCTAGGCTCATAAAGTTATCTAAAGTGGTAACAATCATATTATACCGATTAATGGTCTCTGTACGCTCTTGTGTATAGCTAATCATTGTAGCCAATACATTATCATGGTCTTTAGCTAAAACTTGATATACGCTTGCTTTGAAAGGAAATAGAGCATAGTCATTTTCTCGCTTAATATGAATAATTAAACATGGTACTGTATGACCAACTCCACCCAATCTGCTAGAGTCTGTAGTTACTTGCTCCATAAAACTAGGAATTTCACCATTAGAATTAAAGAATTGAGTAAACTTAACTGAGTCATGATTTTTTAGTTCATAATTAAAGATACTCATTGGGTGATCTGCTGGAAAGAATAAATCACCAACAAAACCCATATTCCCCGTTTGATCAGAATGGTTGTACTGGGTTTCAATTCCTCTTGTTGCTCCAGAATAAGCAGTACGACTTACATTAGTCTTATAGTGTAATGAAAACTCCTTGGCTATTTTTCTTTCAAAATTTTTTCCTTTAGATTGTTTTCCCCTGCCGTCCATTTATTATCACCTTATTTATAATATAGTTTTGTTTCTTTATTAAAAAAGACTAACATAACTGTTAGCCTAATTAGTATTAATCATTTGACTAAGCCTAATTCTTGTAGAGAGTATCTAGCTACTTTTCTATCTGATTTAAGGAATCAATTATAGATAATCCTATCTCTTTAGCAAAATTAACGGCTACAGCATTTCCAATCTGTTTATACACTGAACCTACACCGCCTTCAAATTTCCATTCATCTGGAAAACTCTGAATACGTGCGTACTCTCTAGTTGTGAAAGGTCTTGTCTCATCTGGATGGCATCGCTCCGTTTGCTTTTGAGATGGTGACGTAGTAAGAGTAAGGCTTGGTTCGTCCCAACTTAATCTTCTTGCCATACCTGTCCGTCCACCACCAGAATTCCAGCTTGCTCCCATATAGTCTTTAGCGATTTCTTCTGGTAAATCCCGCCAATAGCCCCCAGCCGGAACAAGTTTTAATACATCATATTTTTTCTTAGAATATTTCACACCCGGACTATCAGGAACATTCACTAATACGTCTTTTAGCACTGGTTTGTAGGTATGAGGCTTAGGATACATATATTTAATGTTTAAATCATTCCTAATACCAATTAGAATCATACGTTGTCTTTTTTCTGCAACTCCATAGTCCCACGCATTTAATACCTTATATTGGGTATGGTAGCCGATTTCTTCGAATACATTGATCATTGTTTTAAGCGTTCTTCCATGATCGTGCGTGGTTAAACCTTTAACATTTTCTACAAGAAACATTTTTGGCATCGTTTGCTTTAATATTTGAGCATAATTATAAAATAATGTTCCTCGAGTATCTTCGAGACCTTTTCTCTTTCCCGCATAAGAAAATGCTTGGCATGGATAACCACCGCTAAGCAGATCGATCTCAATGTCTTTAGGTATATATTTTCTAATACCTTCTGGATCATCTGTTATTTTTGTGATGTCTCCTTTGATAACATTCCAATTTGGTCTATTTCGTTTTAAAGTTGCTACTGCATTTTTATCTACTTCTACAAGCCCAACATCTTTAAAACCAGCTTCTTCTAGTCCTAAGGCTAGCCCGCCAGCTCCAGCAAAAAGCTCTAGTACATTATACGTTCTTTTAGGTTTCACTTTATTTGTATCGCAAAATTTCTCTTTATAGTTTTGTTCAATCATATTAATCATACATCATTTTTAAGTTATTAAATAGCTTGACTTTCTCTCTTACGTCTGGATCATAGATTGCCCGTTGGGTAATAAGTGGATCAAGATGACTAATGTAAGTCTTGTTTTCCTTATAGGACTTTTTAGCTAGTTTATTTAACTTCATAAATTGTTCTTGCTTATCCTTATTAGTATCAATATCTTCGGACTCTGCTAGGTCTCTTAATTGCTTAATAACCTTTAACTTAATTAAAGCAGGTTCTTTCTTAAACATATAAAGATGATCTTCATCTTCGTCTTTAACAACTAAAATACCTAATTTGTCTTCTTTTACTAATTTAGCCATGTAAGAGTCATAATCAATTTCGTCTTTTAAGTTATTGCTTATGCTTTCTAGTCCCTCAAGACCTAATACAAAAGATCGAACAACACTCTTAAATAGAGCTGAATTTAATTCCTTATCATACATAACAACACTAATCTTCTGATCTTGAATATTAACAAAAGATTCTTCAAAAACGTTAACTAACTCAGCTTGATTATCTGCTACGTCACTTTCTGAAATTCCAGCTAAAGGAGCTAAGCCAAACTCTTTATTTAAAGTCTTTACTGTATATACAGTTACATTCCCAGTATTAACAGCTTTCTTTAATTGAGTAAAGCCAACTTCACCTAAAGCCTTTTTAAGGTCTGCTACACTCATTACTTACCTTCCTTTAAGTCTGCTACTTGTTGCTTGAATGATTCCTGCATCTTTTCACTAGCTTTACGGTTAGCCTCGTCTAGTTCCTTATGAGCATCCGCCCAGATCTTATCAATTGTCTTTTCGTCTAAGCCATTCTTTTGCATTGACTTATCTAACGCAATAGCAGTTAAACTAGCCCGTTGATTAATTGCAGATAATTGTTGACTAAGTGGTGAATTAACAAGATCGACTACATCTAATACTTCTTCCATTGTTAAACGCTTCTTGAGCAAGGTTTCAGCACTAGTCTGTTCTAACTTAGTCATTGGCATTGGTAGTTGCTTATGAACCTTAATTGCATTTAGAATTTGTACTTTACTTAGAGCTGATTTTACCATTATTTTCTTCCTCCCAAATCTGTTGAGCAATTCTGCTTACTTCATTTAATTCTTTTTCACTAATAATATGTTTTTTAACTAATAAAGTAGCTAGACTAGAAAACAAGTCCGCAGTATAGTTATTAGCTTGCTGGGCTTCACCCGTTACTTTATTAGCTAAATCTTTTAATGCTTCATAGGCTTCCTTATAGGAAACAGGGTCATTATTATGCTGAGTAACTGTTTCTGTTGGTAGCTTACCATCATGTTTAACTAATTCCATTAGCCGAATATAATCTTGAAAACTCAATGTACTTAAGTTTCTTACATCCGGTAAGTCTCTTTTCACTTTTTCTCACCTCTTACTAGATACAGTAATGATTGTAGATTAACAGGTTGAGCCTTGTCTAACAATTCTTTAACTATTGTACTACCTAAATCATTAGCATCTTTATCTTTATAGGGATTTACAACTAAATATATTCGGTCTAGGCTAATTCTTTGCTTTAGTCGATCTATTAACTTAATTTCTTCTTTCATAGCGTCATTGTCTAAAAATACATAAAAGTACTTAGGGTTAACTTTAAGCATGAGATTAATCTGATCATCTGTAATTGCCTTACCTAAAGTAGCAACTCCTACATAATCAGCTACAGTCGAACTAATTGCATTAAAAATACCTTCGCAGATAACCATTTTGTCTTTTACATGATTAAGGTTAAAAACAACATCTTTCCTAGAATATTCATTCTCCTTAGCCAGTGCATTAAAAGACTTGATAAATGGATTAGGTTCAATACTTCTAGTACTCCAATAAATAACATCATTATTAAGCCCATAAGTTGGGAAGATAATACTATTACTAATAGTCATATCTTTATCTTGGGTTTTGATAGTACCAGAGGTAAGATAGCCTAGATTATATTTATATATTTGTTGTAATGTAATTCCACGATTTTTAAGATACCACAAATAGGGATAAGACTCGGGATTATTAAGATTATCCCTTAATAGCTTAGTATTAGTAGGAAAGGCAGGACACTTTTTGCCTACTTGTTTCTGCTTTTCTACTTTAGTGTTAAGAGCAACTAAGCGACTTAAAAGTGTTTCGTTATCAACTGGCTCTACTTTAGGAATAGCAAAGTCTTCATCTTTTAACATATCACTAGCTTCTTTATAGGAAACATCATAATATTGCATAAAAAAGCTAATTGGGCTGTTACCACGAGACTCACACTTAAAACAGATAAATTGACCTTTAGGAGAGATATAGAGCTTTTTATCATGCTCTCCACAAAAAGGACAATCTAAATGAACTTCACTCGTTGCAGTTTCTTGGTAATCTTCATTAACACAGTTAACAATAATTTGTTGTTCCCGAGTCATAATTTCACCTATCTTACGTTATCATCATACATGATCTTGGCTACCTTTCTCATATATTGGTTCATTCTAAATCCCATTCCAAGATCACTTAACATTGTCATTTCTTCTTTGGTTGCAAACTTTGTTGGGTTGGACTCAAGGGCGTTTGGGTTAACTCCCTCGTCATGTTCTCGTTTAATAATCTTTTGTTCAATATCGTCTAAGGTTTGGCTTAATAATAAGTAGTTTCTTTGTACGTCTTGTAAAGTATAGAAACTATCCCAAGTCTTTAGACCTATTGACTTTAGCTTAGTAGTAATTCCTAGGTTAAACATATACATAGATTTATCTGTACCGAGTTCGTCTTTTTTATATTCATAATAATTATGTAAGAAATGGTGATTATCCTTAAACCGTTCTTGAATATCCTTAGGTGCAATTGGATCAACCTTTAACATAATATTATGGAACATCGATACATAATAATAATCAAAATAAAAAGACAACGGATACCAATACATACCATATTCAGCAGGAATGTAGGCAACCTCAAGATTGCCTTGGCTTGATTGGCACTTTGCAACAATATAAATCCGTCCGTCTTTTTTAGTAGCCTTAATTTTAAGACCGTTAGTATTTACTAAATCGAGCATTAATAAACTAAAAACCCCTTATATCAAAGTATAGGTCTATTTTAAACCCATTCGATACAAGAGGTCAAGTAGCCTTTAAAAGATTAATTATTAACTAGTTTCGAAGTGTTGTCAACCTTTTTAACTAATAATTGATTATCAATATTATCATTAAACTTCATATCATCATTATGAGAAACAATAATAATATTACCTACGCTTTGCTTTAAGTCACTTAATACATTAATAACGCTATCAATCCCCGCCTTATCTAATGAATCAAACACCTCATCAAATACCACTAAATTAAGTCCACCAATTTGTGATTTAAGATAGTTCATAAAAGCAAGGTTAAGAGCGATCCCAATTCGGCGTTTTTCACCAGAAGATAAATCTTGATAATTACTACCAGAAACACTAGAGTCAACGTCTAGGCTAATTTGTTCATTAACCTTACCAGACTTAGTAGTAGTCTTATTATTAAGAGCTACGGTCATTGTATTGTTAGTCAATACTTTTAAGATCTTTTCTAATTGATCGTTAAGATAAGGAATAACTAAAGATAAGGCTTGAGCTTTAACACCTCGATCTGAATAAACCTTAGTAAGCTTTTCAAAATCCTCTTGAGCTAATTGTTGCTTATGTAAATCTGCTTCTGTTTCCTTAATCTGTTTTTCAATTCCAGCAGTATCTAATTGCTTAGGCTTTTCAATCGGTGTCTGTACTTGTTCTAGTTCAGTCTTTAGCTGGTTGATGTCATTATTAAGACGATTAATTTCATTTACTAGATTTTCTTGCTCATTGAGCTTTTGTTGAACCACATTAAGAGCATTGGTTAGCTTACGGTACTGTTCCTGTTGCTTAGAAGCCTGTTCCTGCTCTTCTTTAGCAAGTTTAGCATAATTCTCCACATCTTGGCTAAGAGCGCTTAGACGAGGCGAGAGAGCCTTATACGAGGTCATAAGTTCATTAGCTTTCTTATTCATGTTGTTTAGCTCTAATTGCTTATGTTCTGCATCTAATACATTTCCACACCAGTTACATACTGCATTCTCTGAGTTTTGCAGTTGTTTGTATTGAGCAGATAAATCAGTAAGCTGTTTCTTAATATTATCCTGCTGTAATTCAATATTTTTTTGTTGAGCCTGTGCAGTTTGGAGCTTATTAGCATATTCATTACTATGTGTAAAATTAAAAGCTGATACCTGTTGTTGATAAGTGTTATATTCTGTTTTAACAGACTCATGAATTGTTGGATTATAGTTAAGCGAATCTAGCTTAGCTTTTCTTAAACTAATTTGATTTTCAAGATTATCAGCCTGTTGCTTTTGCATAGCTACAGATTGCTCATACTGGCGTTGTAAGGCTGTTTGGCTATCCATTAATGTATCTAGTCGTTCTAGTTCTTTTTTGTCCTCTACGAGCTTGCTAGAAGATTCTTTGCTATCTTCTTTAACCAACTGTAACGCTTGCTTATAAATATTAGTATTAGTAAGTTCTTCTAAAATCTCCTTACGGTGCTTATCTGTAGCACTAATGAATGTATTAAGCTTTTCAGGACTAAAAATAACAGAGTTAAGTAAAGTATCAAAGCCAAAACCTAAAGTAGCTACAATCTCCTTATCTGTTTCTTTATTAGTCGATAGGGTAACGTCTTTACCGTCTCGATACATGATTACCTTATTCTTAAATTCTTTATCCTTACGGTAGCGAGTAATCTCATATTCATGACCAAAATGGGTAAATACTACTTTAGCAAAACAATTCTTACCTACGTCATTCTTAATCACTTCATCGCTTTTAGCACCGTCTGGAGTTTCACCATAAAGAGCATAAATCATCGCATAGATAATCGAACTTTTTCCTGCTCCGTTTGACCTCTCACTATCAATACCTGTGTTTTGACCATTAAGCAGGGTTAAGCCTAGATCATTTAATTCAAGCTTAAAGTGGCTAAAACTACGAAAATTTTGAGCTTCAATTGTTTTTATCCTCATTATTATACTTCCTTTTATTTATTTATTAGGGCTAATAGCATCATTAATTGTTTGAATTAATTCTGCGTTTTTATCTATTTTATTACTAGGGCGTGAATGAGTTGTATTTGATTCATCTAAAGTAGCTAAGTGATCTGCCTGTTCGTCTTTTGACTCGGGGTGCAGACGCATAGACTTTAAGTCATAACGTAAGTACATAAAGTTATCATCAAAACCAAAGTTATTACGAACCTTATCTAAATAAAGTCTAATGTAACCTTTCTTATATTCTTCTGGTGTTGAGTTCAAAGTAGCACCAAAGGCAATTGTGTTCTTCTTACGATATGAACCTTCCACATTTTCCATGGTCTTAATTTCAGCAATACCTGAACCACGATTAAGCTGAGAAGCAGTAAAGATTAAAGTATCTGTTTCTTGAGCTAGACGAACTAAATCTTGATAAAGCAATTCCCCTGCTTGTGCTTCATTGTCAGAATATTGTTTCTTAATAAGTAAGTCAGCATAGTCAAGGATAACTACCTCAATCTTAGTTTGCTTTTCTCGCTCTACCTTATTAATTACTTGTCTCACATCATCTACCGTCCATGTTAACGGAGTAGACTTTGCATAATAAACATTCCCTACCATTTGATTTTCATTTACTTTACTGTAGTAGTTATGAACTCGTTCCTTATAATCTTCTCTAATTTCACCATCAGGAGTAAACACATCATGTATATCAGAATTAGTAATAATTCGATCAAAACGTAAAATTTGATCGGTATTTAATTCTTCTAGTGTAATATGTAAAACATTATGGTGAGCAACCATTGAATAGTAATAGGTAAGATTGGATAAGAAGCTACTTTTACCTCGTCCAGAAGGGGCGTTAATAACTGCAATTTGTCCTGTTTCCAATCCCCCACCAGTAACAACATCTAATGGCTTTAAACCAGACGATAGCTTACGATTACCAAACTCATCATAGATAGCTTCCTTACGGGCTAGATCTTTAAAAATATCAATAACTTCATAATCTGTTCCAGTAAGCTTGATTTCATTAATCTTAGCCATTCGCTTTTCTACTCGCTCTGAAATATGATCAGATCCTTTAGTAGCTTCTTCAATAATGGCTTGATTACCTAATTGAGTATGCACATAATTCTCCAGCTCAGTAAGAACAACAGTATTATTATCCTCTTTTGCATTAATAAGATTAGAGGTAGTTTGAAATAAACCATTTAATACATTGTCTGGAACAGTGGTGTTACTTCTTTCTGCTTGTCTTTTTAGACGTTCTTCTACTTTTAGGTTAAGAGCATTTAAACTTAAAGGCTCATCTGTAGTAGCATAGTATTGAACTACAGTTTCAGCAATTAATTTATAAGTAGGGTCTTTAATTAGCACTCCTACATTACGTGATAATACATTCTTAGCAGTATGCGCACTATGAATTGATCTTATTAATAATTGCTCTTCTTTTTGACGGCTATCTAATTCCATTAAATTATTAATCCTCTCTGATTAAGATAATGGTAAGCATTGAATAGATACTTTAATTCATCTGGGTCTCGAAGCTCTATTTCATTATTAATTCCGTAATAGTAATAGCTGTATTCCGTTACTCCTAAATGATGACTTAGGGCTTCATGTGGCTCCTTACAAATCAAAAATATTACTGGTTCAAAATACTCCACACCATCTAATAATAACATATTATCCCACGTTTTATTAGATCGTTTTAAAAGCAATCTTCTAACTTTTTCCATTGAAACATTGATATAAGAAGTGTTACGATAGTCAAAAACTCTTTCTTTAAGATAAGTCTTTTCTTCACTATATAATTCCTTAATTGGAATTTTAAATAGCATATTAAGAGCCTTTAAGTAAAGGTTGTCTAAGGTAACATATAGGTTTTTATTAGTTAATTTTCGATATTTATCTTTTCCGTCATAAGCCTTTAGAATCATTTCTTGATTAAAGTTACCCAAAGGCATGAACGGAATAGTTTTACGTTTTCGATTAAGGTATAAATAGTAATCGAAAACGCTAGACATTAACCAGACGGGATTTTCTTGCAATTTTAAACTTAAATCATAAAAATCATTCATAATCTGCTGATCTAACTTACTAGGCTTAACAAAATAATTTACCATAGCTGTCTTATCTTCCACTAAAGTGTAGTTAAAACAATCATAGGCTTGTCCTAGCAAGTAAACATAATCTTCTTTTAAATAGCTACACATTACATCACCAACTTGTTTTATTGTTAACTCTACTATAACACTTTTAGTTAAATTTTCAACTGTTTTTGTACAAAAAGATAAAAATAAAAAGAGAGGCAATAATTTTACCTCTCCTTTATTGTAAGTGGATGTGCCCTAAGATAGTTGGAATAAAGGCAATCAAAATAGGTAACCAGATCAAAGTCCATGTATTGTTCTTTTGCTGATTATCCTTTTCTAGCTGTTTACTCTTCTCTAGGGCTTCTTGTGCCTTATCCCGTGCTTTAGCGGAATCCTCTTCCACACCATCAATACGAGTATTAAAATCTTGCTTTAATTCATCAAACTTACGATTAGATTGATCTATCTTCTCATTTAATGAATTAATTTCAGTTTGAATAGACGCATTAGAAGATTTCAGTTCCATTAACAAGTTAAAGATTGTATCATTATCTACCTGCATAGTAGATTTACCTTGATTATCGTCTCTACTTTCCGCCATTTTCAGATACTGAGCTAGTAGCTGGTTGACTTGCTTGGATATTATCTTTTCCTTGTTCTGGTACTGCTGGAGCTGGCTTTTCCACCGTAGTGTTAGCACTTTTTAGTTGTCGAGGATCAGTAGGTGTAGTAGGTTGGCTCACACTTCCATAAACCTGTTCAAGACGATCTTTTTGAGTAAACCAAGACCGTTCAATTTGTGCTTTAATTAAGCTTTCATCAACATCTGTAATACCTAAAGCTTTAAGATGGCTATTAACAAAGTTAAGAGCATATTGGAATTGCTCATTACCAGTAAGTTGTTTTGTTAAGCCAAGCTTTTCAGCTTCTACCACTGCCATGCTAACTAGGTTCTCAATCTTATATGCTTGTTCCCCTAGCTTATGGTTATTAATCAGTTGTTGACCAATCCAGCCCATTACAACTGGAATTAATGCAATCGCAATTGCCATCAGTAAATCGTGCATTTTATTCTTCCTCTCTGATTATCAGTCAAGTCAGGTAAATCTAATCTGTGCTAGTTCTAATATAGGATATTTAGAGTAAATAAAAAGTACCTAGTCACTAAACTAAGTACTTTCTAATTCTATTTATTAATTAAACATCATATTTAAAAACCCCAGAAAGACGGCGTACCTTAGGGCTTCTAAAATTACTAGAAGCGTGCAAGTTAAGACGAACCTTAAACTGGGTAGCTAAGTGTTTTTGATCCATACCTTTCTTAGGTTTACCGTCTGCACCAGTATAAGTAACATCTGGAATAGTAGCTTGGAAGATATAACGAGTAAAGTAGGGACTAACTCGCTTAGTTGAGGTTGGCTTAGAACCACTAGAAGCTTCCTTGTTTAGGGTTGTACTCTTTCCACCGTCCTCTGGGAAGTTATACCAAGTATTCCCACCGTCTACTGAGTACATAGGTAATACATAAGACTCCTCTGCTCCCGGATTAGGAATATAAGCGTCATATTGAATTTTAACCTTATTAAATGCGGCATCACCAGACTCGTCTAAGTTAATAGATTCATAATGGGCTTTAGTACCAGTAAGAATAGAGGCTAAACTTAACGATTCAGTAGTTAAGATAGGAGCAATATATCTATCAGTAGTAAACTCAGCCATTAACTGAATAGCATAAGTGTTTTGGAATAAAGCAAGTTCACCATCAAGTTGTTGTGGATCATTACTTGTTGTAATCTTAGGTACGGACGTAGTAGTAGTTCCCGGAACAGATACCACTTTATTGTTATTATTAACAACTAATGGTCTCCATTGTGCCTTATCCAATATAGTAGTTAAATTATTGCTACCTTCGGTATTAACATCTGATTGCTGAACTAGCTTCATATACCAGTGCATAGCAGTGTTTTGATAAGTTAAGAAATTAGTTAGGGTAGCTAAACGGTCAATAGACGATAAGTAAGTATTAGGGGTTGTACCATGCCAATCCATGTTAGGTCCCATGTCACTGCGTTTGTCCCAAACAGTATTAGCTGATTGGTTAAAATCAGACATAATAATTGGATCAAAGACAACTTGACCATTATCTAAGAACTCAGCTACGTTAACTCTGAACTTCAAACTAGAAGCTCCGTCAGCAGTCCAAGTCATACCGTTATTAGAAATAAATAAGTCACCATTTGAGTTAGGCGCTTTACCTAAAACATCACCCACATTAGCAGAAACAGTAGACGTAATAGTAAAGTTTTGACCAGTAGCTTGTGGGTCATCATTATAGATAGCTTGGTAGTTAGTGTTGTAACCAGTTTCAGACTTACCAGCACTCATAACAGTTTCGCCCTTAGTAGCCTTAAAGACAGTATATTCGTTACTATCTGAAATAAGAACAACAGCATAACCTTCGTTAGCTTTAAGAGTAACTGGATCATCAAAAGTAATTCTAGTTGCGACACTACCATCATTACTAGTATGAATTTCTTCTGGGTCCAGATATTGCTCTGCTCTAACTACTCGGTTAGGATATTGAGTATCTCCTAATTCCCGAATTTGAACAATTAATTGAGGACGATGAGCTTCATTACTATTAGCACTAGCAGGCTTAGTCATAAAGTACAAGTCGATAGACGATAATTGTCTCGTTTCTTGTAGGTAGAATGATTGAGCTAATGGGTCCCAAAGGTTAACAGTATAAGTCTGCTTTTCAATAACGTTAGTAGTTGTTCTAAGCGTACCGTTAGCAGTGTAATTAGTAGAAGCTACGTCACCACTATTATTAACAATTTTAACTACTCTAGTTCCACAACGAATAGATCCACCCGGAATTACAAAGGTACCATGAATTTCACCTTTAGTATCAGTCTTAAAGGTATTAGCTTTAGCTCCTTTATAGCTGTCGTTTTCTGGAGTAGGTTCTTGAACTGGAGTACCATCAATCGTAATTGTATAACCATCTGTTAAAGGTCTAAAGTTAGTAGCCTTAAAAGTAATCTTCTTAGATCTCATGTATTCGACTAATGAATCCGTAGTAGAAGTACCACCGTCACCAATCATCCAACCAGTTTGACCTAAAGTATTCCCAGCACCAGTATCAACAACTCCATTAAGACCACCATAACGCATTAACTGTTGACCAGCTTGATCAATAGCGTGTTGTTGCGCAGTACGACCATCATGATACCAGCCCATGCTAGTATCACTCATGTGTCTCCACCACTTATCCATGTTAATCGTACCCTTATCAACACGCTTAAAATCAGTAGTAGTCTTACTATCAATCCAATTATCAACAGCAGGATCAATAGTTAAATTACCATTAGCAGAGAAAATATTAAACTCATTAATATTAATAACACCAGTGGCAATAGATTGACTAAGTGCTTCGACTTCATGATAAGGTGGACGAACTAACTTACCATGTAATGAAATATTAGAAAGAGCCTTATTCATGTTAGGTGATAAATCAGCCTTAGCTTGTGCCGGAATAGAAATTTCACCATTCTCAAAATCATATGCAACATTACTATTATTGTCGTCACGGTTAGCAATTGTAGCAAAACTATCAGCAAAAGCGTCTTTTAGAACTACAGGGTCTTCCGAACGCTTGACATCAGACTGCATATAATTAAGAGCCATGTTGTATTCAGCATTATCTAAGCGGTGTCCCCACTGTTGCAATGACTCAAAAGTAATACGAGTAATTGTCTGCATAGTAAAGATAGCATTATGTGAATTAGGCTCAATATATACATAACCAAGTTCAAGTGTTAATGGATCATCTACTACTGGAGGAGTAATTGAATTAATTGGTCCGGGTTGTCCCTTAATAATCTTAAATGGATTTGCTTGATCCATAGTAATTCTAATCATATCAATCCGAGCAGTAAAGTAGCTATAGGTAACATTAATTGTTGAACCGGCAACCGGCTTAGCACCTTTCATACTATCAATGTCAATAGAAGTAACACCATCTTGTACAACTACTCGATAATCAGTACCCTCTTTAGCATTAGTAGCATAATCATAAGTAATGTTATAACTTTGTCCGGGGGTAGGTAGGTCATTAGCATTCGGGAGAGGAATACCTTTAAGGTCAACACCCCAGTAAATAGTATTCCCTACATAGGTGAAATGCTTTCCCTCCTCATATTCATGGGCATTATCCCAAACTTTACGGATATAAGTAACATTCTTATTAGTAAAGTTATCCTTAACGTCACCACCAGCAGCACGTGCATGGTTAATAGTCTCACGTGAAGTATAAGTAACCCCAGCAACCTTTCTAACAGGTTGATTAATTAATTGGTAATTTGAGCCATCACCTCGGTAGTAAAAACCTTCATTAGTCGCAGTAGCTGGTTTGTTAGAAACGTCAAGTTTAATAGTAGTAGGTTTAGAAGTAGAAATACTATAACCCTGTACATAAGCTTGACCGGCATCAATATCGAGCAAAATCTTGTTTGCGTCTGTCGGATCTTGCGCACCTTTAGACGGATCTGGGTTCTTTCTCAAGTGAGCTTCAAAACCATAAGAACGGAAAGAACCAGATTGGTCATAGGTACGTTTAGCTAAAATTGGTTCTAGGTTAGAGTAATCTGGTTTAATTGCTCTTTGATTAAGAACGTTATCTTGGAATACTACAAAAGGTGTAGCACTGGCATCTTGATAAGTAAGGACAACATTATAATGAAGTCGATCTGCTCCAGCTTCACCCTTAGTCACTGCACCGGGAGTATCGTCAAGTAAGGATGGGTCATCACTAGCTGTAACAATATTTTCATCTAGTCTTAAACCAATTTCTTCTCGACCAGTTCCCTTAATTGAAAAGTCTTGTTGGTCAAATTCTCGAACAGCCCCATTTAAGTATACTCGACCAGATCTTACAGTATAGTCCTTAACTCGTTCAGTATCAGAAGCAATACCAGAGTCTTTAGAATTAATCTTCCAATCAGTAGCCTCATTACCATCTTCAATATAAAGCTTATCAATATTAACTTCAGCAACATTAGAAGTTGGATCATAACCGGCGTTAATTGCAAGCTTAAAACTAACAGAACCAGAAGCCTTAGTACGATACTTAACAACAAACTTATGTGAGCCATTATTAAGATTAACTTGGTTCCCATTAGTCAAAACTAGAGCAGAAGCATTAGTCAAATCTGAAATATTAGAGCTAATAGTGTTACCGTCTACAGTCCAGCTAATTAATTCTAGCTTACTGTCGTCACCTACTAAGTTAATCTTATTTAAATTACCCGAGTTCTTACTAATAGTAAAGCTTACTACTACGCCTAACCCCTGAGTAACGTTACCAGTAAAGTCAATAGAAGGAACATCAGTAGGTAAGTTACCCTCTGTTGTTACTGTAATTCTACCATCTCGAACATAGCCACCTGTTGAATATTTAGAATTATTAGCAAACAAACTAGCTACTGAGAATGAGTTTGGCATCTTAGTATCTGCTGTTGTTCGGTCTGGTTTTGGAATAATTTCCATACCAGAAATAATAGCCCCTTCTTGAAAGAGGGAATCACCTAGCATTTCTAGTTGATTGTTTTGAATACTTTGCAATTCGAGCAACTCTGAACTCAGTGCAGGTCTTCCGGGGCGGAATAAAACCTTAGAAAATCTCTTAGAGAGGTTAAAGTGGTTTCCATAAGGTTGTTGGCTATCATCAATTGTTCCTGCCATATACTTTTATCATTCCTTTCTACTTAAGTTTTAATCTAAAACTGAATCATGTACTTCATAATCTTACGTTGTGTATTACCATAGGTTTCCATTGGTCTATTTTCATAGAAATACATATTACCCCAATTAGTAACATTTTGCTTTTGTGCTTCATGTTTTGACGGGGCATTATCTGCAATTGCTACATCTTCTGCTACACCGATTTGAGTAAAGCTAAACATTGGTAACTTAGCTACGTCTAAAGTACCAATTAAACAAACATAGTTAGCAGGTTGAAGTAGTTGGTTATTACTCAATACTTGGTCTGATCTAATAGTCTTCCACTTGCTACCCTTATAGATAACAAAATCGTCACCATCCGAAGCACTGTCTGGAACGTGTTCATCTGTCTTATAGCATAACACCAACCGGTCAACCTTAACTACAGCTAATGGATTCTCAATCATAGTAGTAGTTGCACTTTCAGGACTAGGACTAGAAGGATCCGGCCAGTCTTTATCCCGACCTAATACAAAATAAAGATCACGTTTTTGGCTAAAATCAATAGCTTGGAGAACGTGTCCCATGTTAGTTTCAATCGCCAATTCTATTCACCCCTTACTTCTACACTCGTAGTAGATACGTAGAGCTGAATAGAAGCAGGAGGATTAGGAATGATAATATCGTCTGGTTTTGTAAAGTATTTCTTATGTAAGACTTGTGCCTCTTTTTCATCAATCCAGCCGAAATCTACAGCCTTATCGATGTACCATTCTTCCTTAAATACCCCTTTTTCATAACCCGCACACATCTGGTTATACCAATAATTGTCGTAAAATTCAGCTCTCATTACTTATCACTGTCCTTTGTTGGGTCTGGAGTGTCGGGGTTTACTGAATTAACGTCTGCTGGGCTAGAGTCAGAACTAGCTGGTTGAGCTTGACTAGTTGCGTTAGCTGGGCCCGGGTTCATTCCATTAAACATATTCATCATATTAGATAATGTACCACCATCAGGACTTGCAGGTGCAGTAGACGAGCTATCAGCAGAACTAGCTGGGGTAGCTGATTGAACTGAGCTAGAATCTCCTGAAATACTGTTATCGCCTTTAGAAGCTGAAACTAAACCATTTAATTGTGCTTCAAGAGTATTAATCTTTTTAATTAGTGGGTCATCACTTGATACAGTCCATCTATTAGTATTCCAATCATAACGAATACCACGATTTCCTAAACTAGCGTCTGGCATCGAAGTAACGATCGGTAACTGTACATGAGCATTTTCTGGTACAAATACAGGATAGTAATAGTTACCATTTTCATCTGGATAATCTGTTGTCATATATGCTTGCGTAAACTTAACAACCATTTTAATTGCTCCTTTAATTTATTCTTTCTTAGTATACTAGAAAGTCTCTTTTGTCTTTAATTAATATAGTTGAATCTAAAAAGACAGGGGTTAACCTGTCTCTTAATCATTATATCGATCTTGTGTATATGCACCCATCTTAAATTGACCATCAATCGATCCCATTCTCATTACTCCAACACTGTCGTCTTCATAATCAAAACCAAAGTAATCTACAGAAATGGAAGACTGGGTATCAAACATAAACTTAACATACATAATTCCATTGTTATTAAGATAAGGTTTCAATGTATTAAAGCTAATCCGATATAGCTTATATTTTGAACTTAATTCATAGTCAGAAAACTTTACCCACATATTATTAATAAAATCATATACATAGGGGTGAATTGTTTGTTTATTGCCTATACCCTTAACTTTCATATAGGTAGCAAGAGTCTTAATTGGGAATTTATCTAATTTATTAAGTACTGCTTGCTTAGGAGTACTACCAGTTAAATTACCCCCTAAGAAAGTATAGAAGTCAATCCCTCCACCAATACCTAAAGAGTTATAATCAAAGTCTTTTGATAAGTCATCTATTCTTGACATTGCATTATAATCTTGTAATGGTAGCATTTCTACAAATGATTTTGATTGTCCTGTATCTAAGGTTTGAGTTGGTTCGTAATCCTTTAAAACCTTACCAAGCCAAATCATATTATGAAAACCACCGGGAGTATAATATTTCTTTCCTCCGTTTAGCAAGCTATCGTTATAAATAAACGGATCAGTTACATGGATAGTTCGATCAAAATTAGGGAGAATATAATTAGCGTCTCTTTCAGTAAACCCAATATAATCAACATCTTCGGTTACAAAGTTGTATTTATCATAAGCAGTAAAGTCAATAATTGGCGCTTTAGTATTTAATACATTAACTAAGGAAGTAATAACCCAGATAACCCCAGCAGGTCTAAATAGATTAATAATTTCACCAGCAATTGTATTAATCGGAGAATCAATCTGAACGTCAATTACTGCATAGCGGTAATAAGTAGAAGGATAAAATTTGTAAGTATTCCACTTGCTAGAATTCCAGATAAACATATCACGATAAGGCTCATAGATATAAATATTACCTACGTTAGTATGCAAGTAATCAGCAAGTGCTTGTCTAATACTGTTATTCGTACTTCGACTATGCAAAACATGGTGTTTTAGCTTTTCACGATAAGTATAATCATTCTCACCACTTAGACGTTGCAACCCCAACCAGCTACCCCAATAGTCTAACCAAACACCTCTAGCAGTATCTAAATAAGAGTCAATCTTAGTCGAATACATACTAGCTTCTGCCCGATCTACTTCATACTGGAGCGCATTAATCAGAGCATCATTAACTTCCCCTGTAGGCTTATTATAACCCCTTAAAGCACCTTTCCATAATGGATGTAAGTTATTAGCAATACTCATAACCTACACCCCCTATTTACCAATTCCATTAGCTAATACACTTGGCAAGGAATCATCTTGTGGTGCTTTATCATTGATTAAAACTGTTGGGTCTGCTTCATTAGCCTCTTGTTTGAACTTAATATTACAGATAGCCAGACGTAAGATTTCATTTGAATTGGTTCTATAGACATCATCTATATCTAAACCCTCTGTAATCTCATCTTGCTCTGGTTGTTTATCCTTTACAATAGAATCTTTCCAGCTCACCCCATCTTGTTCAGTAAGCTTATTAGACTTACGACCTAAAATACCATAAGTCCCATCTTGGGTAATATCAGTAGGTCTAAGGTAGGGTTGTTTTACTTCTGCACCCTTGATATTAATAATTGTATCATCACTAATTCCGGGATTATTTAGCATCTTTCTATCTGGATAGACTTTAACGTCCACTGTCGTATCAAGTAAACCTAAATCGTCAGTATCCATTATCTTTTGAATGATGTTTGCTTTGTAAAGAGGTTCACCTACAGTAAGCGAATTAATATAATTAGCAAGATTTTGTTTAATTAAAGCCAGAAAGTCATTAGTTAACAAATCTGTATTATCTACTCTTACCGTAACGTCAAGAGCAACTACTGATTTATGAGTTGGATAAACCATGACCTTAATCCCGGCTGGTTTATAATCAACTAACCGATCAGCAATCTGCTGTTTAAGATCATCACCCAAATTTCCATTAGCGTCATGTGCATAAACAACTACTGCTCCATAGGTAGATTCATAAACATTAGCACCAGCGACTCCCGAAACACTTTCTGCGACATACTTTAAGGATTGACTAGTACCCCGGGCTAAAGACTGGATCATCTGTCTAAACCGAACTTTAGCCTGTTGTGGGTTTTCCTCGTCTTCACCTGTATTAAATGCTTCTGGATTATAAACTTCTGCAATTCCGCCAATATCAGTTGTACGATCAATTACCCGATCTGGAATGTTACCATAAGAACCAATTACAGTACAATAAACTGGAATAGTAAATGACTTAGCCCCTTTAGGAACACGATAAGGAACCATTGTCCTATATACCTGTTCATAATTAGGGTTAGTGGAATAAAAACGAGTACCTCGGTCTACTACTAAATCCTGTTGTAAAGTCCCGTTAAGTCGAACAAAAACGTCACCAAAAGCATAAGTTGCACTCTTATGTGTAAAGCCAAAAGCCGAAGTTACTGCGTCATCAATCGACTTCTGTAGGTTTTCTAATGTGTAATAATAAAGTTTTTCAATTTCAATTGCTTCGGCTTCGATTAAAGTACGAGTAATCGAACCAGTGCTAAAGTCATTAATTAAATCAGTATGAGTTCTAACTTGATCAATTTCTGATTGAATAATTTGACTAGCTTTCCGAAAAGCAAAACCATTTTTATCTATTTGTGTAGTATCTGCTGATGTATCAATTGCCAACCTTCGTCACTTCCTATCTAATTGAAATTTCTCCATTTTCGGATTGGTAAAGGTAAAGATTAAAAGTCTTGTCTGATCCAATTGGTGTAATATCTGCCGTTAAGAACATCGAGGTATATGACATCTTAGCAGACGTTACTGTTGCATTCTTTACTCTTGGATCGGACGTGAGCGTACGTCTAAGCTCATTTTTAGCATCCATGAGCAATTGCCTATTCATTTGTTTACCAAGCATATCAGGCAAGAGAGACCCATATTCGGGGTGAAATAAAAGTGTTCCCTTACGTGTTAAAATCCGTAAGATTAAACTCTGTTTTAAGTTCTGTATTCCTACCACAGTATTAGGTTGGTGTCCGTCTGAGTCTAAAATACCAAAAGCTTCGTCCATATGACCGTCAGTATTAACATTTAAAGCAAGATCCATACCTAAAACAGTATCATAATAAGCTGGCTGGTAGTGAGCAGTATTAGACTCAATAATCTTATTCTCACTTGCTCTTTGCCAAGTATCTTGATCATTAGGTAATAGCATTCGATCTCCACGGGTTAAAAGATGTTCTGGATTTCCCATCTTTTCTTGTGGGGTATCAACAATGTATGGGTATTCTAAATGATTAAGATTAACTAGCGTGTGCCATTGCTCCATATCTCGATAAAGCTTAAAGGCAATTGTCTGAATTGTGTCTCCCTCTTGAATTACGTAATGTTTATAAGCACTCAAAATCTCACCACCTTACTTAGTGTAACCATAATGATTAACAATATAATTAAGCTTATTTTCAATAAAACCTAAGTCAACCTCCAACTGTCTTAGCTTTGGAATAAAATCCAAGTACTCTGTATAGTCTCCACACCAGTCAGCCATTACTCTTAAGTTATAACGAATACGAACAATATCCTTTTTACTAATGTACTGAATTAAATCTGGTGCATTATCTAAGTGCCAAGTTAATGACCTAATTTCAAGATAAACTGCATTTAATAACTTATATGCTCCCGGTTTATAAGAAAACATCTTAGTATGAGCTAACTTATTAGTAAAAGATCTATCTGCTGGTGTCTTACCAAAAAAGATTGGTAAATAAGATAAGGTATAGTACTGGAACATCTTAGTTAACTCAGATACCTGTAGCTGTGGTTGACTAGCTAATCCATTAAATGTTTTTAGTTGTAATTCGGGAATGATTAAACGGTTATCAGACGTAATATCAGGTAGGGAATACAAAAAATACTCATCTAATGTAATTGGGTCAAAGTAATTATTCTTATCTGTCACTATCTTATATCCCTCCTTAAACTAGCAATTGCGGAACTAGTAGCAATACTCATGTTACCGTCTGTCATTCCACCCTCACCGGGTCTACCAATTAATGTATTAGTACGATCACTAGCAGACGCTTGGTCTGTGTTACCAATTACAATCATATTAATTGTATACTTAACAAGAATTGCTTGTGATACATCTTGGCTAAATTGGTAACCAGACGGTGAAATAGCAACCTTATAAGAGTAGTTATCAGTATAGTTATCAAAGACTAAAACGGGGTGGTTATCCTCGGTTCCAGTCGGATAGTTATTTAAATATGTGTCTAAAAAAGATTTTAATTGCCATGCTTGATCTATACCTAAACCGTGTTGCCAACCAGTTGTACCAGAAATAGTAATTGACTTTTGACCCATACCAAAGTTCTGAACAGTTCCCCAATCCTTAGTATTCATATAAGCTGTACGGGCTTGTGTTTGCTCTTGAATTGATTGTGGGTTAATTGAAAAGTCAAAGCGATTTTGTTGTGAACCATCACTATTTAGTATTCTAAAAGCACATCGATCTAGGTAATAACGACCATCAGCCATTGCCATTATATCACCTACTTAGTAAATTCTAGTTTTAATATAAAAAGGACAGGTATTTAACCTGCCCTTAATATTATAAGTTCTTAATTCGTTCCGTTAAGGCTTCTAAGTAAGTTTTCATTCCTGAAAGTTGCTTATGCAATAACTGAATTTGTTTGAACTTAAGATCTTTTAGCTTATCTTTATTAGTTAGGAACGCTTCAAGTTTCTTAACCTTAGCGTCTAACTGTTCTTGTTCAGCCTCTAATTTATCTTTTAACATTATTTTTTACCCTTACTAGACTTTTCATCTTTTCCAGATAAAGTATTAATTTGCTCTTGTAAAGACTTAATCTGTTCCCGCAAACGTTGATTTTCTTTTTGATAGTTTTTAATTTGAATATCTTTAATCTTAACGTTTAAATCAAGTTCTCCCACTTGTTTCTTATAATCGTCTAAAAGTACATTAGCATCTACATTCATCGGATTATTTTGTTGTCCTGCTTGATTATTATTCATATAATATCACTCCTATTCTTACTTAAGTTCGTCTCCATAGTTATTAACAACACTAGGATCAATTCCATTTTCTTTAGATAATTCTTTTTGTTCCTTAATAGCCCTAGCACGAAACTTTACTAAATTTTTATCACGCTCTTCTTTCGTAGCAGAAGCTATACGAACAGTACCATCATCATTAAATCCGACAATACTATCTTCACTACCATATACAAGGGTTTGAGGTGTTGCACCATCTCCCAATAGGGTAGTACGCATATTCATTAAAGTATCACCTGTTTGTTCGTCAATAACCGTTCCGTCTAAAGTAACACTCTTTTTAATGGTTACTTGGTTATTACTATCTAATTCTTGGTGTTCTTCTACACTCTTATTAATTAGCAGTTTAGACACTTATATCTTCCTCCATTTATAGGTTATCCTTATTATAACACAAATTTAGTCAGATTTAGACACCTCTATGACCAGCGTCTGTATTTGTTCCTACTGCCTCACCTCTTGAACTATCAACGCCATTAGGAACACCATGATTCCACCAAGATGATAATTGGTAACACCAACCATCCACAAAAGAAATAAGATACTGGTCAAACATAGCAATTCCCTTTACTCTTCCTCCAGTATTGTAAATAGCAGGAACCGTTTCAGCCCATCTATATTGCGGTTGGTCAAAATAAACCCAACCAATCTTTAAACCTCCCCATTTGTGATTGGGGTCTGTATTCTTATTTACTTTAGGAACATAAAAGTTAAACACCCCATTAGGGTCAAATGGTACGTTGAATATTTCATCACCTTGATTATTATAAATTCTCCAAGCTCCAGACCATACTTGACCATGGACATTACCGTAGTTATCCATTGACATACCATTCCTATTGGAGTCTCCAGAGAAATAAATACACTGTCGGGTAGCTAAGCCATTAGGGTTACCATTACCATCGGTAGAGCTATTATTATTACCAATAGAGAACCCAATACCATCTGCATTTATAGTCGTCCAATAAGGCATTGGACTATGCCCATCAGTACTTACTGCAAAAGAAAGGTACCTACTATTATATTCAGAAGTAGTTTGTACTCCAATATCGTCTTCATGGGTAATAATTGATCCGTTAGCCGATATTGCGAGATCTCGATAACTCCCACCCGCAGTAGGAACATAATAACCTTGATCATCAAGAATATCGCCCTCTGGAATTATTGCCATCTCATCAATTTGAATCTTCCATGTATGGTTAGCAAAGGACTCTCTGGAGTCTTTTATAAATCCTTTTTGCAATACTCCTAAATAATAGGTATTAGCTAAATCTAAATCCTTAGTCGATAGTTCAGCATACAAATTATAATAAGACAATCCCCCAACACCAGTTAAAACCTTCTTAGATGTCATTTTAGTCTTAATATTATTTCTTACATTATTAAAAGTTTTTCCATCAAAGTCTACATGGTAAGTATCATTTTCATTAATTCTTCCAGTAGTTAATACAACATACAAATCATGGTATCCTCCAGCCACTGTAGTACCCTCTGAAGTATCATAGCTACCATAGGTACAAACAATACCAAAGTTAAACTTAATTCGCCCTATCTTAGACTTATACTTTTGTACAATATCATTAATTGTTGCTATCTCAGTATATTTATATCCGTCATATAATCCATAACCATTATATTCAGACCTACTAATATCATTCATATAGACAATACTTAATTCATTAGAATTAACAGGATACTCTACCATTCCCCCTTGATGACCATATAAATATGGAACTGGATATTCATAGCCTCTACCATACCCGAAAGATCCAGACAAAGTACTACGGTCAAATGCTTCATGGGTAATGTTTACATAGGGACCGTCAACCCCTTTATTAGATCCAATTCGAGCAATGGTAGAAAAGGCTTGAGGAAAGACAGTATGTACACTAATATTACCAGAATCTTCAATAAGAAATGATGGCGTATAGATAGACCCAGAAATTGGATAGTAGGATCCATTAGAGTACTCACGAGTAGAAGTCATAAATTCAGATGATTGAATTCGGTTACCAATAATATTATTACCCTCGATTAGATTACCTTTAATAATATTACCGTCTGTAATATTAGCCCCTTTTATCAGAGCTAGATTAGATACATCATCCTTTCGGTTACCCGTAATGCTAATAGAATTAGCAGTTACATTACCTGCACCATCTACCATAAAAGCCCCACCGTTTGCATTAATGACAGAGCCATCATTAGAATTAAGAATGATATTACTACCTTTAATAGTACCACTAAAGAATCCTTTATTAGTAGCAAAAGTACCATCGTCTCTAATCTCGGTAGTAGTTTCGTTGTTGCCATTAACAATTTTTAATCCACCATCTTTAATGGTAAGACCATTAGAGTTAATAACAACATTACCATTATCCGCAGAAATATTACCATTAACAACTTGCAGTGAATTATTAAGGGTTAAATTATTTCCGGTAAAGTTAACTCCAGAAATGTTACCCGCAGTAATATTACCTTTCATATTAAGATTACCACTAGTATCTACATGAAATACCTGTCCGCTAGCATTATTAATAAGAAAGCCATCATTAGAGTTCATAGCAACCGTTGTACTTCCTGCGGTAGCGGTTAGCCCCCTATCATCTAAAGTAACACCTCTATAGTCTCTAGTAGTCGTTGTAAGTTCAGATTGCGATAAGCACCAAGGGGTAGCTACACTGCCTTTTTCAATTTTAATGTGCTTAACTTTCAACAGTGTTGAGTTATTGGCATAGATAACCCAGTTATGCCAGCCATCAATCGTATTAACACGAAAAGTATTTGATATTCTTTGCCAGTTGTTAGTTAAATCAACTCGGCCTAAGCTACCAGTGTCGCTACCTTCGTAACGAAACTCTCCTCCTTGAATATAGCCGTTTCCGCATACATCAGCGGATAATGTATATATTTGTCCTACCTCTGGTGTCCATGACCACCAAGGACCCGTATCAGAGAGGGGGGTATTAGAAGTATGTTGAATGTAGTTCGTTTCATCGTCATACTTCTGTATAGTTTGTGTTCCCTGGTTGCCATTGAGTGGAAAAGTAATTTTTGCTGTTCCCTGAAGCAGGTTATCATTGTACAAGCTATTAGTAACACTGGGAGCCAACGAATGAATAGTTAATTGTTGCATCTCCCAATCATCCTGTCTGAATGCACCACTATCACGTGCGGTTGTACAGAAATAAGTAGCACCTGATTCTGTCCACGTATCACCCACAGCATAAGGTGTGGTTGGTTGGGTAGTAAAGTTGCGTTTCTTAGTTGAGTCAAACATTGGTGCCCATGTGTAAGAAGAGGGGTTTCTACTACTTGTACTTGTATAATCTGTATAAGTTCCTAGATAACGATAGCTACTACTTATATTTGGACTAGTTGTGAATCCGTCCCTACCATCACTACTATTAGCATAGGCAACATGGAAATAACTAGTTTTACCGTCTGCACCTTTAGCACCCGGAATACCGTCATCACCCTTAATCTTAGTCCACTTGTAATCAGTAGGCGTACTTGATTCAGTTGGACTTTCTTTGTTATAAGCTATTCCTATATAGCTCATTCCAGTCGAGGAATCACTAATATTGCTACCACTACTATCAGTAGCATACTTGATCCATGTGTAGTAAGTTTTACCATCTTTACCATTAGTACCGGGTACACCGTCTTTACCATCGGTACCATCATTACCCTTTAATCTACTCCATGTGTACTTGGTACGGTCAGAGGAATCCGATTCTGTAAAATCAGTATAAGTACCAACATATAGAGCATTAGCAAAGTATTCTAGGTTAAAATCAGTATTACCATCACTACTATTAGCATAGGCAAAGTGTACATAACTTGTCTTACCGTCTGCACCCGGCTTACCCGGTACTCCATCTTTACCATCTGTACCATCTTTACCCTTGATTAATGACCATGTGTACTTAGTAGGATCAGAAGAATCTTCTTCATTAAAATCAACCAGCAAACCAATATAAGTAGCCCCGCTAAATGTACTACTACTAAAGTTTTCACCATTAGCAGATGTAGCATACGCAATATGAGTATATTGTTGTTTTGCACTAACACCGGGAACACCTTGAGGTCCTTGGGTTGGAATTGTTTTCCAGACACCATTTTGATACTGCTTAAGAGTGGTATTATCCATCCAAAAGTCCCCATTGATTGGGTTAGCTGGTGCGGATCCTATATAGTTATGTGAGCTAGTTGCGTCTAACAGAGGATCCCATGTATTAGTATTACGATTCCACTTGTACGCAGTATATACTACGGTATTGTTAGTTGTATCGGTACTAGTTTTATACCAGATGTCACCGTCTTTATAATCTGTCCCAGCTGGCTGTGTAGAACTATAGTATGACCTTGGCAAAGTAGACACTGATTCTTGTACTTCTTTAATATCCTGCATACCGGGACTAATCCAAGATCCGCCATCGTAAACTCTAATCTGGTAGGTTCCGTCTGAATTCTCTTGGAACCATATATCATTAATGTGTGGATTAGCAGGCTGTTCATAGCCTTGATAAACAGAATTCTTATTATCAGCGGTTTGCCCAATCTTACGATTTAATTGACTATTGGCAAGGTTTTGGAATTTATCAATTGCATTATTACAATCAGATGTTAATTGCTCAACTGTATTATGGTCAAAATTAGTAGAAACAGTCATATCATTAAAGATAGGAGCTAAACCGTCAACCATTGCGTCATACTTATTCTGTAAGTCTATTGCTACGGGGTCATTACTTAAACCTACTTGCTTAGCGTAGTCTAAGCTAGCTTCTGCACTCGACCTAATAGCCCGAACAATGTTAGCTAAAATAGCTTTCTTACTTGGAGTATAAACATCGGGATTATCTGCGTCTAGCCCCTCTAATGAAACCCCAGAGTTGCTACCGTTTCCTTTAACAATAATCTTACCGTCAGCAATGGTCCCTAGCTTATCTGTAATATCCCCTAATTCGCCAATAATTAATTTATCAGCAGTAAGAGTTTTAGCAGAAATACTATCCCCCTCAAGATTACGAACTCTAATCTTATGGGCATCTAATAATTCCCCCTCCATATGATTAAAGGAAAGGTGGTCTACTTTTTCATCAGACACAGCAAGATCTTCAATTTGAGCAGTCCCTACAGCCATGTATGCTAATTTACCACGGGTAACAGCTAAATCTTCAATTTGTGAACTACCAACAGCTTCATATGCAATTTTAGCATTATCAATAGCCCCATCTTCAATCATCGCAGACTTAATAATACCATTAGCAATATAAGTTTCAGTATTAATCGCTAAATACTTACCCGGAATGTAATGATCCCCTTGAGGGAAAGCAGAAGCATAATAAACAATATGGCGCTTAATATCTTCACCAGTCTTCTTAGCGTCTTCCCCTGCTTTTTCTGCATTAATACCGGCTTGCTTGGCATCTTCACCAGCTTGCTTAGCTTTATCACCAGCGTCTTTAGCGTCCTTACCAGCTTGAGTAACCCGCTTATCAAAGTCCTCCCACTCTTTAGTAGTGGTTAAATCTTTAGAAATAGCATCTGCTACTTCTTTACTATGCTCTCTTACCGAATCTGTAATACTTGCATTTAAAGGCTTATCATTTAAATAAACACCGTCAGGCTTAACTGTAAGATTAGTATTACCACCAGAAAAGCCTTGGTCTACAGCTTGCATAAGAATAGACTGGTCTTTACCAATATTAAGCTCTACGTATTTCTTAGCAACGTCAAAGTCTGGATTATAGACATCCTGTCCTTTATCACCAGCTTTGATTGATGAAAGATCATTGTAATGCTTAAGAGTAAACCCGTCTTTACGAGAACCCTCTAATACAGAAACGTCACCCTCTGAGTCAGAACCCATAAGGACAATTTGAATTTCACCTTTAGGATTAACGTAGAAACGAGTACGGTGCCCATCGCCATCACCGTCTGGATTATCCTCATGAACTAATAACCAGCTACCAGCTTCTTCTTTTAACGGGTTAGTTGTTTCTCCATTATGATTAAAGAAACCAACAGACTCATAATCAGTCCAAAGCTGATCATATTGATTAGCTGTTTCATCATCTAAGATTAAGAAAGAATGACCGTTTAGAGCCTCTGCAATTGTTCCCGAACCAGAACGATAACTAGTCTGCATAGACGGATAAACCTTTTGTTCAGCTAAACCAGTCTCAGCAATTCCAGAATCATTATCATCACCAGTTTCAAACATTGATGGTGAAATCAATTCATAATCTGGTGCAGAGTCGGGATAAACACCGATTACAATTGGATTAGAACGGTGTCCGTTGATATAAGCAATCGCAATCAAGTCTCCAACTTTAACTGGACGATAATGACCAAAAACTTGACCATCTGGCTTACGCCCAAAGAAGTCAACAGGAATAGGAGCCGATCCAGAACCGTCCCCACCTTGTTCCTGTACAATCGAAACAGTATTAGTTAATTTAAAATCTAATTTACCTTGTTTATAATAAACTTTTGTTACCTTAGCTAAAGTAATAAATGAATTATCATTTGTTCCGTTTAAATTCCGAAAGCTAACATCTCCACCTAAGGAAGACTGCTTTCTAAACGGTTGATTTTGTGAGGGTATATTGATCTTTTGACCCACAAAAAATCCCCCTTTCGTTATTCTACATTGTACAACAGAATTGTTTCTATTCTAGTTTTAATGTAGTTCTGAAAGAGGGAATTATATTATTTAAGTTTTACTTAACCTTTCTAGTTGAATTAATTGCACATACCGGACACTTATGTTTACTAAGAAAGAAACTGGCTGGGGTAGTCATCCATACAGTATCACACTTCTTATGCTTAAAAGTAACACGTTGGTGGTAGCCTTTATATTCAGATAGAACTTCAAATTCGTCTCCATGTGGTAAGTTATGAACTCGCTCCTTAAATTCCTCAGTGGTTAAAGATTGTTTCCTAGAACGAACCTTATTAGCACATACAGGACAACGAGTAGACCCAGCACTAAAGGTATTAGGAAGAGTCTTAAATACAGTACCACATTTCTTATGCTTATAACGAATTGGTGTCCGATTATTTACAAAATCATCTAAAACCTCATATCCGTCATTAGTCATTTCTTTTACATACTCCCTATACTCTGCTGGGGTGTAGCGAGGACGACCACTACAGTAAGGACAAGCAGGTCTTTGTAAAAAAGCCAAAGGATAAACATATAGCACATGACCACATTTATTATGCTTAATATGAATCTTGACTGTTCCTTTCTCATAATGGTCTAAAGCTGTATATTCGTCACCTACTAAATCATGCAATTCTTGTTTAAATTCTTTATCAGTTTTTCTTCGCATACTTAACAACTCCTTTACAACCATTATAATACAATAGAATAGACAGGTTGTCAATACTTAATTATAAAAAAAGAAGAAGAATATTCTTCAACAGTTCCGTTGTCATACTACTTTTATAAGTATACCCTAATTGATTTATAGTTCAAGAGTATATTCTATCAGAAGAAATAATTAGTAAATAAAAATAACGTATACCATTACCTAAATACTAGACTACGATATACGTCATTAAATTAATTTATTTAGTTATCAATACACCATATAAGAATTATGATTGTGAGCCAGTGCTAGAACTAAGGTATAAGAATTCAATAGATTCAGATACGATTTGATTGGCTCTATAACTGGTGTTGTAGGAGGAAGCACTGCATCCATAAAACGCTTCCACTACCATTTTAGTAACGCTATCCATTACAGAGATAGTTAAAATATCTTGTTGTAAGATGTCTTCTCCTAGCTTTGCAATATCCATTGATTGAGAAGCAAGATTGTCTCGTACCATACGAAATCTTTCTAGTGTAAGAGAACCCGTATATTTGAGGTATACGTGTTCCCTTGGCATGATTGAACCAATTTCGTATACACCCTCAGTACCATAACTTCTATTAGCTGTCAAACTTTGCGCACGTGCAATTAAATGGTTCTTGGCCATGATGTAAATTCGGTTAGAGGTATTACAAAATTTATATTTATATTTTTATATAATTTTAGACTATATCTTACTCCAGATCTGGAGTCCTCTCTATTACACCCTAAGGCTCTTATCTAATAAATTATTAGAACTTTAGTCGTTAGTCATTTATCTTAGAACGGTTGGTCAACTCTACCCCTAGTAGATTACAGGGCTTAGTCTTTCTTACTAGCTTATTCTCTTTTATTACTACTATTTATTCAGCTTTACCCGTTTAAGAGAGGTTTTAAAACAGCTAATACCTAACCGTTTGATTGCTTACCGTAGCGATTATAATCACTTTCCTTTCATACAAAAAGGCTAAATTTAAGATATATCTTAGTGGTCATTAATTAATATAGACCCAAACAAAAAGAGTACCTACCAATAAGATAAGTACTCTTTTAATCGACTAATCTAATATAAAGGAGGTAATGCAAACAAACATAGAGTCACTGCCAGTCTGACTAAATGTCGCATTAACATAACCATGACTATAGTATAGCACACAATAATTAAAATACAATAGCTAAAGTAAAAAAAAAAAACAGGGTAAACCCTGCCAAAGAAAAACAAACAAAGAATTCAGATAAAAGTTTGAAACAGTTTCCCTACTGAAATAAGGAACATTATTAGTATAGAACATATACCCCTAGTTGTCAACCTCTATTAAAGATATTATCTACATTATCCAATGTTTCATCCTTATCAATATAAACAATCCTAGGACTAATTGATATATCAGATACCCCAGATGGTAATTCTTTCAGCTTTCTAACAAAATCCTCAGCGTCTTCTCTATAAGCAAAAACATCAGAATGAGTATATGGACCATGATTATCCGTAAATGTATATTCAACAATGAAAACAACCGGACGATTAAATCCATTTACCCGCAGATGTCTACGAGGATCATCTAGACCTAAATCAGTACCTATACGCTGTTGTAAACTCATCACCTTCTCCTCGTACTGATCAAAAAATTTTTCACTTTTTCGATCAATACTTGAAAAAGCGTTCCACAGCTTACTTATCTCATTTTTTATTGAGTCTATATCATCAGAAGATTGTTTCTCAGGTAATTTAACCTTTTGAGGTTCCAACTCAACCTTAGGTTCTCGATTTATAGCAATCAAGCCTATAATAACAGTAACTAAAATACCAATAATAATACCAATAACCAAACTATAGCCATTAATAACCATTAATCTTCTCCTTTATTTTAAAATATTCTTAATCCTTTACTTTATTCTTTGCGTCAATCTCAGCTTGCTTCTGATCATTCTCAGCCTGTGCTTGTTTCTTAGCATTCTGAGCTTCTTGTGCTTTCTTAGCCAATTCATCATTAATTGGTCCATTAAAAGTAGCTAAATAAGTAGCTTTATCCTTTAGATAAGCATTAACGTCAAAATCAAGATAGCTAGACATCATTGAAATAAAAGTATCTGTTAATGAGCCTAAGTCTTCACCCTTAATAAGATCCTTATTATAAATATCACGGGTAGTAGAATAAAGCAGAGAACTAACCTTATTTAACCCCCAATTAAGTGAATCTTCAATTGATACAGCCTTATTCCCTAAAGTGTTATCAGCCATATTAGCTAGGGTGTTAAAATTCTTTAACTGGTCTGCTGTATAAAGATCTTTACTAAGAAAAGGAACTTCAGCCAGCATAGCCGTTTCAGAATAAATCTTCGCATTATCAAAAGCAGAAGTACCAATTGATTTTACATAATTACCAGTCTTTGTATTATAAAGTGCATACATAATTATTTACCATCCTTAAAAATACTTTCGTCTACATATACTATCAATTCACCATCTTCGGTATAAGAGTTCTTAATCTTAATTCCATGAGATTCTAAATCTTTTAAAACTAATTCAGCTTGTTCCAAAATAAGCTTATCAGGAATACCTCCCCATAAAATGGTATCTTTATACCCGGGAATCAATTCACTACCTGAAAAAGATGCCACACCCTCGTAATCATAGGGAATGTACCATTCAGATGTATTAAAGTCCTCATAAATGTATTTTAAGATTAAGTTATAGACCATATTATAAGCTAAATACGTAAGATACTTTTGATGATTGGCATATACGTCTTTTAAGTAATTTAAATTAATCAATTCACTTGAATTATGAGCAGGCAAATCAAAGAGGGATTGACGTAAAGAAAGTAAGTCATTTTGATCTAGTTTAAGCTTAGCATTAGGGGTATCAACCTCTAAGGTGTGATCTTTTTTATCATACTTAATCATCTTAATATACCTCTCTTAGCTCTACCTTATCCCAATCAACAGCAATATCGTCACGTTTTTTAATCTCTTCGATCTCATCTTTAGTAAAAGCAATTCGATAATCATCTGAATCAATACTACTACCAATACCAAATTCTTTATCTGGTAAATAATATTTAAGATAGCCTAAAGAATTACCAATTAATACTTGGATAGTATATTTCTTTAATTTATAGCGCAACTTAATAGGTGTCTTTCTAAAGTCTTCTACCTCATTCATAACTAACAATAAGCATCCATAGTCTATATGACTTAAATTATTCCAATGACAACTCTCTATAAGCTCATCTAAGTCTAAGTTGATAACTAAAAAAGCACTTTTAGTATACTTAGTATGTAAGATATAGCGAGTACCATCTAACCTACATACACTTATTTCAAGTCTTCTTAAATGATTAATAAAATCTTCTATACCCATTTTAGCCTACCTCACTTTAATTAATCCTAATTCATAGACCTTACCACCGCATTCATTAGCGACTGCACAAGCTTCTAAATAATTATTAAACACACAAATTTGTCCGAATTTAAGAATATCAAATGCAGGCTTGTTATAATAAGCAGTCTTAACATTCTTAGGCGTACCCCGTAAGAACTCTACAGACGTTACATAATTACCTTGACAATCTTTTACAATCCAAGCCTCTGCTGAATGAAACTTGCGTGTTTTCTTTACTTTAACTTTAAAAGTTGGTTTATAAGACATCTTAATACTGTCTACTAAAGCGTCCGTGTGGATAGAATTGAAAAAATCATCTACGTCTTTTTGGGTAATCTTTACGTCCCCAATACCTTTTGGTTTTTGATTACTCATGATAATTTCCTCCCACAAATCATACAATAACTAGAGTCAATATCCCGTACCTCTTCGGGTTCAATAGTATCACCACGATAAACGATCAACCTTATAATATCACCATCAGTCTTATATCTCATATAAGAATCTTTATCAATTTCTATCTTTTTACCCTCTCCATTAATCATAGAGCAATAAGGACAATTATAATGATTATCTAACTTAGAAACAGCCTTAACAGTATCAACTAAACATTGTAAATAACTATAATATGAGTCAAAAGAAGTATCTAAGTTCAAGATATAATCTTCACCGTGTCGCTCAGGCGGATATACATAAGGACGATAAACAATTTTTGTTTCATCATCAGATTTAATACTATAAGCCTCATTCTCTACAGGATCAATGATAATCTCCCAACCCAATTCTTGCAATTGCTGAAACTTAATCAACGTTTTCTTAATCGTTTCTGGATCATACTTCTTATTAATATCTTCTACTAAATCAGATGTACTACCTTTCTTCATTGTTATGCTTCCTTTCCTTAATTCATGTTTTAAGTATAACACTTTTAGTTGAATTTTCAACTACTTTTGTACAAAAAATACAAAAAGAAAAAAGCTAAGCCAAAGCCTAGCTAAAAAATAAAGATTGATATGCTATACACTTATATTAATACATTAGCTAACAAAAGTCAAGATTATTTACACCACAGCGTAGCTAAGTCTCCCTCTTCCATTTTAACCTTATCAATATAACGTTCAATCTTAGCTGATAACACATTAGCATTATCTTGCACATTTTGAGTATCAGCATGGACTGTAACCGATGAAGCCCCTAATGAAACTATAGTTAAACCAGCTAGTAACCACTTTCCCCACTTAACCTTGATTAGCAACAACTTCTTTCAATTTTTAAACTAAATGTATTATATCACAACTTAACTACAAAGCTAGGTAAAAAAAATAGAGAAGTTAAATTCTCTATTTCTTTCTAGCTTTATAAAATTTCATTCCACTCATATTAGCAGAACCAAAAGCTCTTGCATAAGTATCTTCATTAACATCACCCATACCATCATGAGCACCTTCTCCACCCATATTAATAATTTGGGTATCGCCACCATGCCATTTTTCTTCAAGGAAAGCAGTATGTGGATTATTGTTAGCAACAACAATAGAACCAGAATCAGTATCATCTGCGCTTATTTCGTCTAAAAACTGAGGCTCACTGAAAGTAGTAAAAGCAGAAGAACCGACATCATAACCACATTTATTACATACATACCAAACAAAGCTAGAACAGTCAGCATGTCCATTTTTTCTAAAATCAGTACGCATTGGCTGTGAATAGGACCAATTTTCATTTTTCATAATATCTTTAGCAGTCTCAATAAGATCTCCAGAACCTTTACCGCTATCTCCTCCACTGTCTTTACTTGCATTAGAAATAGCAGTAGCAAGATTTTGTTCACCAAAGTAACCACCTAGGAAACGAGTAAACTTGCCCTTAAAACTCCAAGGTTCAGTAAATCTACGGTAAAAGTCGCCTGTTTCAGACCTTAAAGGAACACCACGAGTAACATTCAATGTAACCTGTAAACCATTAGCATAACTCCAGCTAGTAGTTACACCCTCACAGTAAAATTCCCACCAAACGCCAGAGGGGTCATCATAAAACATTACCCGTTCACCAATCCAATCTACCATTGGTGTAGAAAGTGAGCCTAAAGTGATTGTACCAGAATAAAACTTAGCATTATCAGCATACCAGTCAAACAGTTTTTGTGTATACCTAAGGAATAAGAAAGGTACAGATTGCTGACCACTATCTGGTGATCCATTAATACCATCATGTCCTTGGTCAAAAGGAACTGAATTCATAATCCGGTCATAATCAGCCTCACTAGGCTTACCACCATTAGCTAAAGCAGACTGTACAATCTCCCAAGCTTGTTCTGGTCCAATCGTATAACCCATTTCATCAATCAACTCACCAGCCGCTTTTTCAGGGTTTTTAGCCATCCGGTCATAACTCTTTAAGTATTTAGAATTCTTAGAGATAGCTGTATTAGTAGGAGTGTAATTAGGCATCATAACACTAAGGTAACTAGTACGATTAAAATGGTTACGCATAGTCCATAATGTATTAGCGTCTTCTTGACTAATTCCCAAGCCAGCAACCGAACGAGCAAAATCATAGGCATTACCAGAAGCTTTAAGAGCTTCATTTACTGCATTATATTGAGCTGAACCACCAGCTTCTTTAGGGATAGAAATATCTTCACCATTAGCCTTACGTCCACTTGTGTAATAAAAAGCGTCAACTACAGACGTGTAATAAGGAGCGTGAAGCATTGCTTCCTCTTGAGTCCAGCCTTTCATAGCTTCACTATCTGCATTGGTAGTTCCTGCTTGTAACTGTGACAACGGATCCTCTTGTTTATTACCATTAAAGTAATCAACTTGTACATTCATTAACTTATAACCATAACGGTGAATAAGCTCCATATTAGTTAATGGTGCCATATTCCCCGTAAAGCCACCGTCATACTGATCTATCCCCATACCCTGTGTAGGTGTAAGTTTAAAAATAGAAGCTTGTTCTTGATCATTGTTTTGGATATTAACACTCATAATATCACCGGGAGCAATTTCATTAACAGGTAAGCCCATCCAGTTTTCGGGATCGAACGGTGTAGGACGATAATTAAAAGTAGCCAATCCCCGATCATGCGTCCAATACATTTCATTAAAAGGTTTAGCAGAAACGTCTTTAATAAACTGGAGAATAGAACCATTGTAATTTAAGAATGGATTGCTTGGGCCTGCGTCTGGGTAGGACTCATCTAAGTTTTCATAAATATAGAACTCCATTAAATTCTGGATAGGTAATTCCCCATCTTCTGATACCTGCATAGGAATATTTAACCAACTAACTTGATTATTAGTTTCCGGATCATTATTCTTCCCATTCTGGTCTGTATCTGAATTCTGGTCTGAACCATCGGCGGTATTACCATTCTTATCTGGTAAAGAATCTAAATAAGCTTGATAATCAGCTTGGCTTTTTGGTTGACCCATAAAGTCCTTAACTACCCCCGCTTTAACCGGAGTAGCCCGATCAGTAATATCTCGACCACCTTGACCATTTAAGTAATCATAGGTATTTACTCCACCTTGATTTTGTAAAACAAACCGATTAATAATCTGCTTAATAATATTAGCAGACGTATGTTGCTTAAAACCAATCCCTGTCTTTTCATCATCTGGGAGCAGTTGATAACCATTAAGGTTAGACTGTAAATCAGAAAAAGTAGACAACTGAATATTACTCATAATCTTAGCCATACCTTGACCTACAACCGTATAAGTTTCTTGCGCTCCATTGTAATTAGCATTACGAGTTAAATTAGAAATTAAACCAGTATAAATACACTTGTCGAATTGACGATACTGTGCGTCTGGTAAAATATAGTCTACCCGAATTAAATCATTAACAGCAAAAAGGGAAGACCAATCATGACTATTGCCTAAAATCATAGTCAAAGTTGGAATATCATTTTGCATATCATTTTGTACTTGTACTGAAATTAAATCAGCAATTAATTTATCTTGTGTGTCATCTGGAATTTGATGAGATACAGAACGGGGAACTAAAGGATAAGTACGTGAAATAGTTGCTACTGTTACCTGTAAATAACCAGACGTTGAAATAGAACCATATTTAGCTATATCACCCGGCTTATGGTCTATATGAGTAGGATAACGAGGATCTGGATCTTTTCTTAAATTCAAAGACTCCTGCATTATTTGTTTATAGTTTTCATCAGCCTTTGAAATATCTCTATCGTCCCCGCCTTTAGAAGAACCAGACTTATGACCTTTATTCTTATAAGCGTCTGATACTCCACCATAAGCACCTACATCTATATGTGATTTAATTTGTTTATGATCTAATGCTTGCCCAGCAGACTTAGAGTCTACATGGAAAGGTTTCTTCTTTTTACTTGCTACTTGTCGATAAGCACCAATATCTATTTTTGGCAAAATTTTCACCTCTTTATTTAGTTTTAATATAAATCAAAATCCTCTATGCACGTCTGAAACATAGAGGATTTTAGGGTGTGTATTAATAAATGTTCAGCTAAATTATAACTTCATTTAGACTAGAAGTCCAGAAGTTTCGTTAGCAAAGAATGTTTGTTGGTTACTCATTGCTTGCTGGTTATCATATTGGCTTAGCATTTCTCTTACTTTATTAGCTACTGTTTGAGCTAATGTATCTGGATCATCAGTACCACCATTAATCGTAAGGTTAATATTATAACTTGGATTAATAGTAGTTGATTTTCCACCAGACTCAGAAACTCCCGGATTAACTACCTTTTTGCCAAAGATACCAGCTAAGTCGTCTAAAGTAGAAAGCCCGCTAAAGTAATGACCAGCATTTAATGGTACATAAGCTTCTGTTCCCGCTTCACCATAAATATCACTACCATTATTAGTAGTTGGGTGGTCTGTGATTAAAGGACTACCAGAAGCGTATTGACGAATACCACCAACAGCATATTGCTTAGCAAATCTTTCCATTCCCCCAGCATATTCAGCAGGAGAAGCAGTAAAGTAACCTTTACTATGAAGCTGGTTAGCCCAGTCATTAACAGACTTAATACTACTATTAATACCCATCTTCTGAAGGGTAGAAGCATAAGCATTAGCAAAGTCGTCTAAGCTATCAAAGTCTGCATAATTACCACTACCGTCTGGCTGATGAGACCCAGCTTTAGCACCTTTCTGACCAGCATAAACAATACCACCATAGTTGTTTTTACCAGCCATATGAGTACCACCACCAGTTTCGTGCATCAATTGTGCATAAACTAGTTTAGGATCAACACCGAGCTTCTTACCAATAGCTTTTGCAACGCTCCGAATAGCCTTTTCTCCCTCACCGGAAGTACCAGATATATCTGAGTCGTCACTCTTAGAACTAGAGTCTCCACCGTTCTTAATAGACTTAGCAGATTGAACTACTCGCATAGCATGATCAAGCATCTTATCATAGCCACGTAAAATACGCCATGCTTCTGATTTCTCACTATCCTTCTTTGAGGAAGCTTTAGCTTTACCTCCAAAGAAATCGTCCATTAAGCCTAAGCCAGCAACGCCAAGAGCAACCCCCGGTAAGAATCGCTTACCATTCTTTAGAATACCTCTTAGTACGCCACCAGACTTATTATACTTACTTGCAGTCTTACGAGCGTCTCTAAGTGATTGTCCTTTAGCTTTATTAATAGCTTTATCCTTAGACTTACCTATCTTACCACCAAGGAAACCACCAAACTTATCACCTAACCAACCACCAGCTACACTACCAGCAACCGCACCAACCGCAGTACCAGCACCGGGGAAAATTGAACCTATCAGTCCACCAACAACCCCACCGGCAACACTACCAGCAGACGATCCTAAGCTAGAACCTACAGCTTTTCTACGAGCTTTAGTACCTTTCTTAGTAGTTGCAACAGAGGTAGCTAGATCTAAACCACCAAAGACTAAATCACCAACACCCGGCAACCCAGCTTTAGCACCACGAACTAAACCTCTTAACTTACTAGACTTTAAGACACTAGAAGCGGTAGCTCTAATACCAGAGTGAGAAACTGACTTAGCACCTGTCTTAACAGCTTCTTCTCCAGCTTTAGCAGTTGCCTTTTCAGCTTCCTTTTCTACAGGTGATTTACCACCTTTAAAGATACGTCCTAAGATACCAGACCCTCCAGAACCTCCAGAACCACCTTTACCTCTTAGCCTATCAAGAGCATAGATACTCATAAGATTTCCAGCACCAGCACCAAATGCACTAGCGATACCAGAAACAAATGGAGATAACACACCACCAGCCTTATAAGCCTTAGCAATAATACCACGTAAACCGTCTAAAGCTTGACTAGCTTTCATAGCAGAATCAGCTAATGCAGAATTATACTTTTGAAGTTGTGAAGCTCCTGTCTTATCATAATCCTGATCTGCTTTCCCGCCTTCTTTACTTGCACTAGATGATTTTTCTAGCTTATCTATATGTTCCTTATCTAGCTTATGAGAATCTGCTAATTGAATCCACTTTTCAATGGTCTCTGCCGGAACATTCGTCTCATGACTTAGATTAGCGGAAGCAATCCTGCGACTACCAAAATCTTTTTCAGCATTTTGGAGAATTCCTTTCATCTTCCATGGTTTCTTCTGGAACTCTTGCATATCAAAAACCATATTAGCAGAACCCTCTACCCCTGTATAGCGACTAGGATCAGACTGAGCAAAAAGCTGTCTCATCATTGGACTATTATAATTACCTAATCCTTGAGCTAACTGCATAGTATTTTGAGCGCCTTGTGTACCTTGGAATTGTGCCCCACCACTAGCAATTGCACCTTGGAATCCCGCTAAGTTCTTCTCATCACGAGCAGTAAGACCTTGATTACTTGCATTCTGGATTAACATAGATAATCCTTGTTGCTGTTCTGTTGCCTTAGCACTCATACCGGAATTGATAATAGAGTTAGTAATTGCATTACCAACACTACTCATCTGACTAGAATTTAAATTAGCACTATTACCGACAGTCTGTTCTAGCCCTAAAGTACTCTGTGCATTAGCTCCTGTGATACGAGATTGTCTAGCCCACGTCTGAGCAACACCAGCAACATCCCTAGTACTCCCCACATTACCAGTAGTAGAAGTATAAGCATTGGCAAACTGACCCATTTCTGCGCCATTATAACCATATTTATAACCATAGTCGCCTAAGGTATTAAGAACTTCACCATCTCTACCACCATTAGCATATGCAGTAGACTTAATATCATCAAAACTAGAAAGTCTTAAACTATTTCCTTGAGCATAAGCACTAGCAATAGAAGCGCCCCCAGCAGCGATAGCACCACGTAAAATAGTATATTTACGCTTATTAAGCTGACCCATAAAAGAATTAGGGTCATCACCAATAGTTACTCCTTGAGTATCATTAAGGCGATCATTAAACGACTCTGAATTCTTTTCGGCAGTTCGTAATTCTTCTTCCTGCTTCTTAAATTGCTCATTGACCTTTTCTAGGTGCTTAACTTGTTCGTCTAAAGCCCTAGCATAACGAACCTGCTCAGTAGTTGCGCCCGGTGCAGAAGCAATATTATTAGCTTCCTTTGCCTGAGTTTGTAAATTTTGATAATAACTAGCAAAACGAGCAATATCACCAGTAGGAGAATTAAACCGATCTCGTTGTTCTTCCAAACGGCTTTGAATAGACTGAGACGAGGCTTTGTACTGGTGATAACGATTATATGAAATATAACCAGACTTCCTACCAACGTCTAAGTTACCCATTTCACGTTTAAGCGAACTAGCTAAATTATGAATATCAGATCGGCTTTCTCTAGCTAAACTTTCATAATATAAGTTTTGTTGACCAAAATCTCCCTCTTCGCCACGAATAGTAGCACTCTCGTCTATAAAAGCACGAGAAGTAGTTGTACGAGCATTAAAGATAGAATCAAGCTTAGTACTATTATTACCAGATCTTAACTCTCTTAAGCTACTAACAACCAGATCTAACTTAGGAGCTAAAGTATTAATGCTTTCTTCTAGCTTAGAACCATTTTGAGTTGCCTTAGCTTGATTAAGAGCATTATCTAAAGCAGATTTAACTTCGTCTAAACGACCAAAGCCATTTTGAACCCCAGCTAACTGCTTATTACTAATCTGACCGTTATTATCTTGTACAGTACTAAATACCCGATTAATCTTCTGTTGGGTAGAATTAACTAGATCCTCAATTTCTCGAAGACTCGCTTTGGCGGGGTCAACATCAGCCGTAACCTTAATATTTGTATCTTCTTGCTTGCTCACTTAATCACCTACCCAACTTCATTACTATAGAAACTTGCATACTGTTCAGCCTTCTTAGACTGCAACCAAAGATTAAATTCCTCATTAATTGTTTGGTCTACAACCTGCTGGAACTTAAGAATATTACTCCGATTAATGTTTACATTAACATTAACTTTTCCACGATTTCTCTGAACTTTAATATAGTTTTGAGACTTCCTAATATTCTGCTTAAAAAGTGTTTGCAATTCTAATGGATGCTGTAAATTCATACTAAATTGACTAGTAGGAGCTTGGGCTACACGTGTACTATACGTGTTACCTGTAGCATGATAACGAATACCACCAGTAGCATTAGTCTTAATAGGGTTACCAGTAGGACCCCATCCACCACCATAATGAATATCTCTAGCCCAGTTAGAGTCATTAAATAGAGCAAGTAATTGATCATAACCAGATTTAATATTTGTATGACCCTTAACTGCATAACGTTCAAAAGTTGAAGGGACGTATTGTAAAAGACCTTGAGCTGGATGACCATTAGCCGAATTAATATCACTAATCTGCTGAGTAACAGTAGGATCTCCTCCAGACTCAGCCTTAATCATGGAAACAATCATATTGACTTGTTCGTCTGATACATTCTGTCCCATAGCTTTGGCGGCTTTTTTAATATCATCCTTCCACTCTTCTGGGGACTTAGCAGAATCTCCTCCTGAATCACTCCCAACGTCATCACTAGAGCTAGAGCTACTACCAGATTCTTTAGCTTTACGCAAGAAAATATCCCAATAAGTATTAAGATAATCAATTAAACGCCACTCTGACTTATGAAGTCGCTTATATTTGTTCTGAACCTGCTTAGCCAATTTACTAACAGTCATATTAGAAGCTTTCTTATTAGACTGTTTATTATTCTTAGAACGAGAATTATCTTCTTTAGGGTTAACTGTAGAAGCATGGGCTTTATTATCATTCTTATAACTATCATATAAAGCATAAGCACCCATACCAACACCAATTAAAGCACCGGCTTTACCTATCTTTCTAGCAGGAACTTTAGATCCAGATTTCACAAGTGTCGTAGGATTGATTTTAACCCCCGATTTAGCTCTTTTAATCGTTTTAGTACCAGATACACTAGAACTAGATTTATCGCTCTTAGCATTGCTTACAATCGAAATTACGGTATCTTTTAGGCTACTACCCTTACCTCTAATAGCAGATAAGGTACCTTTAAATCCTCGATTCTTAAGACTGCCCGCTATCTTTTGATAACCTCTCTTAGCATAACCTCCATAAATAAGACCTACTCCTAGATCACCTAGCATAGAAACACCCATAGACGTTCCTACTCCAGACATAATATTACTAATCCAAAAAGTCTTATTTATCCAATTAAGCTTATGGGTGAAATGATTTAAAGCGTGGGAAGCTTTAACTTCACTTTCTTGAATAGCCTTTTGATGTTGCTGAATGGTCTTAGCACCAGTTTTATCATACTTATCTTTATTTCCTTTGCCACTACCCTTAACAATCTTATTAACATTCTTCTTAGTAAACTTCTTATGCTTATAAAGCTCTACTAAATCTTTAGCTTGTTGAGGTGAAAGATTACCACCGTTCTCTTTTGATAATTGATAAAGGTTAGCGGACGCAATTGTAACATCACCATTTTTAGTACGAGCTTGTGTCTTAGCATTTCTTAAAAGGTTATCAATAGCAGTCTTGTATTTATATGGATGTTTAGAAGCGTCCTGCATATCAAAAATAGCTTGAGCATGACCTTCTCTTGTTTGATAGGCTGGATCATTGCCAGTAAATAACCTAAGAGAAGCTATGTTACTAGGCTGAAAAGCTGAGACTAAACCAGCATAGGCTTGCGCCCCTTGTTGTCCTTGTAATTCAGACTTACCAGTTTGAGCCATAACCCCTTGAAAACCAGCAATTTCTTTTTGGTCTCTAGTTGATAAAGTACTACCAGAAACATTAAAAGCTGTTTGATACATATTAGCTAAGGCTTGTTGTTGCTCATTAGCTTTTGCGTTCATACCAGAATTAGTAATCTCATTTTGAATTGCATTCGCTAAGCTACTAAATTCTTTAGTACCAGCTAATGAGGTCATAGCACTTACGTATTCCAAGTTTTGAGTGGTGGAATCATTAGCACCAGAATATCGAGACAATCCAGCCCAAGACCTAGTTACGTCTTTAATTTGATTTTGACTTAGATTAGCATTACCAGTAGCAGACGTATAATTATTAAGATAATTACTCATCTCGTCTAAACCATAGCCCATACTAAATCCAGCGTCTGCTAAAGTATTTTCTACCTTATTTTCCCCTAAACCAGAAGCATAAACAGTCGACTTAATATTATCAAAATTATTTAAAATAAGACTATTTCCTGTATTATAAGCACGTATAGTATTACCAACTGCACCAACAATAGCAGAACGAGTAAGAATTCGCTTATGTGTACTAAGAAATCCTTTTAGTGAGTCCTTAGCAGGTAAAACAACAGTATCTACAGTCTGTTTATCATGTAGCTTATCATTAGAAAGATTAATCCGACTTCCAGTATTATTGAGTGTATTAGCTAAATCACTTAAAGTCTGATCTACCTTTCGCATTTTTATGATCTGTTCGTCTAATGCAGATCGTTTAGTAATATCATCTTGACTACCTTTACCAGACTCAATCCGATTATTTAGAACATTTCGTTCCTTAGTTAATTGTTGTAACTGATCTTCGTATTGCTTTTTTAATTCTTGATATTGACTATTATAATTATCATACTCGTTGGCTTGGGTTTGATTTTGGTCTTGATACTTTTGCCACCGTTCATAAGTAACCGCACCATTAAAAACGCCACGATCCCAACGTCTTTCTAAAATCTTGCTACGATTACTTAACTTACCAACATTATCTTTTAAATCAGTTAAATCATGTTGAAAATCAGAATTAAGTTTATCGAAGTCATTAGTTCTAAATGCTCTTGAAGAAGTGACTCGATAATTGTTTACTTGATTAAATTTATAAGAAGAAAAGAGTTGATTAGACTCCTTACCAGCGTCTGTCAACTCTTTTAATTCGTCTAAAAATTTAGCAATCTGGTCTGTATCATTAACAATTCTTGCTTGGTCTAATTGTTCATTAGTCCGTTGCTTTCTATCATCAATTGCCTGTACAAGACCAGATAAATGACTTTGTAAGTTAGTTAAGTCTTTGTCACTTACAGTATTGTTATTATCTTGACCTCGTTGATAGACCCGATCAATTTCTTTATTTAATCTGTTTAACTGACTAGCAAGAGATTTAAAACGACCATCGCCAATATCAAGTTTTACTGTATATCGTGACACTGACATTACTTCACCTACTCATCATCAAATTCATAATTATTAGACTTTTCAATTAATTTCTTCCAGTTTTCGTCAACTTGTGCTTCTGCATTCCGTTGCTTCAATTCGTGTTCTTCAATAGCCTGCTTAATCTTAAAGTCAAGAACTTCATCATAGTTCTCGCTAACACCCTGTCGAGCGTCCTCTTTAGCCTTAAGTTTAAGTGTTTGCTTATAAATATCGTCTAAGTTATCTCCCTGTTCGAGAAGATCAACATTTTCATTAGAGTAGAACTTCTTTTCAAAGCTCTTATCTTCAACATGAGAAACTTCTTTCTCACCTTTAGCTTGACGCTCTGCTTCTTTTACGTCCTCATTCATAGACGCAATAATAAACTCCCGTTGAGCAAAAGTAAGTGACTTTAATAATGGATCATTAGGAAGCACTTTAAAAAACTTCATAATAGCCCACATATTACGACCAGAGGTAGAACGAACTAAAGTTTGAATACCACCAAGACGATTTAAAGCAGGGGATAGGTTAATATTCCAATCTGGATGTTCTTTTATATCTTTTCTACTGGAGCTGGTCTTGCAGAAAAAAGTCTAACCATTCCTCATAGTCACGAAATACGTCTAGTAAAATATCTACCCGATAAGTCTTATCTACATCAGTAAACCAATTAGGTACGTTATCCCCAACCACACGGAAGTAACCAATCGCCAAATACAAATCTTGTAAACCAGCTAAGAAACCAGCACCTCGACCAGAAGTGAGGTCAACAAACTCCTGTTGAATTTCAGCTTGTTCCATTACACTAGGAGCGTGCATCTTAACTACAAATTCACGTTTTTGTCCTTTAGCAGTAGAAACTGTATACTTCTTAACAAAGTGATAATCGTCATTATTTTGAATAACAGAAGACAAAGCTTCCTGTTCTTTTTGATAATTACTTACCTGTTCTTTATTTTCTACTTGGTCTCTTAAATCAGCCTTATCTCGTTTTAAGGCTTGAACCTTCTCCTCTAGTTGCTTAATTCTTACATCATCAGAGACTGATTGTTGTTTCTTTTCTTCTTTAGCCTGTTTTTCTTCTACAGGTTGAGCCTCTCCACCACGAGGTGCCCTTCCTGTATGTTCTCGTACTTCTCGTTGCTGTGCTTGCGCTTTTTTCATTTCAGCTAAGATTTCCTCTTTTGTTTTAGCCATTTTATATCCTCGCTTTCAACTATTCTTAATATATGAAAAACCCTATATCAAGTTAATGATACAGGGTTCTAATTTAATTAATTGTTTTATTGTAGTCTGCTAATCTGCATAGTGAGTTTGTACATGATTTTGATTTTCGATCCCAGCCACGGATTCAGTATCTGGATTAATTCCATTACCTTCAATTCCATCATAATCAGAGTTAGAACCACCGTTACCACCAGCACTTGATACAAAGTTAGTATAAGTACCAGCAACATAGATAGTTCGTAACCCACGTGATGGAGCGCAGGAGAATGATACGTAGGCTTGGTTACCATTAATTACAGTTTGAATTGATGTACCGTCATAACTAGCTAACATACCATCAGAAACCCGTTGCTTCAAGAATGCTTCAATAAAGGTATTAATCAAACCACTTGTAATTTGATGTACGGGCATACCGATAAAGTTATCCTCAAGGTAGTAACGTAAGTCGTCAAATAAGAAGTCTGTAATTTCCTGTAATGAAACAACATTCTTAGTAGGTTCATTAGTAGAGTTGTAAGTAGTTACATCTTCTACAATAGTAAATCCACCAGATGTATTTCTACGTACTTGGTTTTCAATTGCAATAACACCATTAGCGTCTAATTGATCAAGTTCGTCCCCATCGAAGTTTTGATCCAAACTTACTAAGTTAAGGTGCTTATGAGTAACTGGAGTACCAATAGGTAGACTAGAAGCAATACCAGCAACATAAGCGGCCATTAAGTAAGCAGGAATATGAACTTCCTTACCGGACAAGTTAGTATAGATACCAGAGTTAGCAACTAAAGCTACACGGTTTGATTGCAAGCCTAATTGACGGTTAATTGCATAGTTAAAGTCTTCGTTATAACCCCCACCAACAAAGGACATATAGTTATAACCTAAGATATTTTCTTCACTAAGGAATTCAGCCAATTCAGCATGAATGTTTTCTTCTGCTGTTAATGGAACAATGTAGTAAACATTCTTACCATGTACGTTCTTAAACTTATCAGCCCATGAAATAGGTACTTGACCGTCATCGCCACCAGAAAGGTATTCGTTAGCAAAAATTTGAATCTCTTTCTTAACTGGTGTAGCAGTAATAGTAGCACCATCAGCAGTAGGAGTAGCCTGAACGCCTGTAGGCGCACCTAATGAATTAATGCTTACTGAAATGTAAGGATCCATTCGAGTAGATAGCTTCAAGTCACCGTAAACACTAGTAACAGTAGTTGGTTCATCTTCTGTACCAATCATTACATAGTCGTCACCCGGAGTTAAGTCTAAGTCCGCAGTGCTGATGCGAGCGCAAGTCTTCAAAACTGTTGATTGAAATCCCGGTGTTGCGTTAATAGCGGATAAGAGCTTTTGTACTTCGCTAAATGAGTCCTTAGTAAGGTCTAATTCACGAACTACTTGCATACTCCTAGGATCATCACCCATAGCTAAGATAAACTTATTAGCACGAGCAACATTACCTACAACCTTGTAACCATAGTACTTAGCTGTAGCTTGACGACCACCGTGATAAATAGCAAAGATATTACCGATGTTAGTGTAATTCTTAGCATACATTTGTGGTTCGTATTCTACCCGTAAAGTATAACCCTGTGATAAAGCGTCCCGAGTAAATGAAACCCCAATCTTATTAGCACTAGCACCAAAAACTTTAGAAGTAATAGTGATAGGACCTTCTTCTAGTGAAGCTTGCGTAGCATTTTCAACCCGCATAGCATAAACCTTACCACCATTTTGGTAGTAGTCACCAGTTGGATTCCAAATCAATTCCATTGCCTTTACTAAGTCACCAGAACCAAAGATCTTACGAGCGCTGGCAGATGACTTAATTTCATAAACATTATTAGGATTACCTTCTGTTGCTGAACCTAGCAAAAAGATATTCTTTTCTGAATCGGAAGATTGATTAGTTAAGGCTGAGTCGTCATAACTCGTTTCTACATGAGGACGTGAATTATAAAACTTTGGGTAGATTCGCTTCATAGTATCAGATGAAGGAATTAGTGCCATTTTATCCCGTTCCTTTCTACTTAACAATATTAACCATTAATATAATGGTCTAATTCTTCAAGATATACGTGCGGATCGTATACAAAAAGCATATCTTTTGAACGCATTAAGTTACTAAATCCAGCAAGCTGTATATCAGTTAATTTTCGATACTTAGCCATTCCCTTAACCGTAGCAAGAAACTCGTTTAAAGAATAAAGGGTTAACTTCTGATCTTTTTTCGCCAATCTATTCACCACCTAAAATAATCTTATCTAATGTTTGATTCATGTTCTGTTTAATCGTTTGGGTTACATGATAGTTTACAGTTAATCGGCGATAGTACAATTGTTGACCACCAAGACTATTCTCTGCTGTACTTACGTCTTGAACCATATCCATACCATTTAACTCAATACTAGGTAAAAAGACAGCGCCATTATCCTCTAATGACTTTCGCAAATAGGTTTCAATATAAACAAATATTCCAGAAAGACAACGAATAGTATTTGTATTATTGGAGATAAAATCTATTGTTACAGCTTCTATGGTATTTATACCTATTGGATAAGACTGACCTGTATTTTCTTCCTTAATTATATAGAACAAATCAAACTTAGAATCTTTATTATAGATAGGCAAATAAGGAATATAGACCTTATTATCCTTTACCTCATACACATTAGTTTGTGGAAGAGAATAAACATCTTTAATGGGTTGACTAGGCTGTAAATAAGCCTGCTTACCCTCAACTATTATAGGTAGTTTCTCATGAGTTAGCTTACCACTATCATTAGAGGATAAGTCTCCTTGATAATTACCTAATACTGCATTATCCTCATCTTCCTGTGACCCCTTAAACTGTGCTAATAAGAAAGCTGTTTTAGGAGGAGTTTGAGGAAAAGCAAAGTAAAGAGGAATTTCAACCCCATGATTACCCTTTCCAATTCCGTATGTATTAATAAAGTTATCTACAATTTTGTCGGGAAGTTGGCTAAGTATTTCCTGTTTTATAATATAGGGATTAGCAAGTATACCTTTTAAGAGGGAATTAACCTCATCGACTATATGCTGATCTACTAATTCAATACTCATTAACTATTTTCACCTGCCTTATTGTATCTATCTATGATTTGTCTAATTGCCTGCTGTACAACTTTAGCGACCTCTTGTGCTTGTTGTTCATTTTCTGTTTCTTGATTAATTTTTGCATTCATACCCGATTTATTAATTTATAATAAAAGATAGCCTGCTTTCTATCTCACTCATCTTGTCTGTATAAGATTCCCTATAAGGAATTTCAACAAGGTTAAATCCATTCTTTGTAGCATAATCTCTCTTCATTCGATCATGTTTAACCTGCTTATTAAAACTCTTTTCTCCTCCAAAATAAGATAAAGGATAATAATGTTGCTTACCTTGATATTCAATTAATGTATTATGTGTTGGCAAATAAAAATCATATCTTAAGGGTTTAGAATCTACTAGGTCATTAAATGACTTTGGATACTCATAACTAATATTATATTTATCTAAATATTTAGCTACTAACGTTTCCCCAACCGACTTACCAAAATGAGAACATACAGGGCATGAATACCCCTTTAACAAATTATTCGCTTCCATATTAAAAATACTATCGCATAAAAGATGTTTAACCTTTACTTTATTATGCGCACCAATATACTCAGTAAGAATTACATATTCATTACTATCTAACCTCTTATTAAATTCCTTCAGAAAATCATTATTTGATTTCATTTTAATTTCTGAAAGGTACTTACGATTACAATATTTACAAATAATCCCATTTTTTGAACGAGGAAATTTTAAACGGTTTACTTGAATACGTAACTGTTGACCACAGTCTAAATGCTCTACATCAACAAAATCCTTTGAATAGTAAAAATCTTTCTTAATTGAAAGGAGTTTGCAATGACGTTCTTTTAATAACCTTAAAAGACTACAATAAGAAATCCCTCTCTTTTCATAACAATAGGGGCATTTACCACAATTTAATAAAACAGTACTAGCCTTTCTACTATAACAATGACCACAAGTCAAATGCTTTATTAAAATATTTTGATTTTTATTCTCATACTTGCCTGTCTCAACAATATAATCTTTCCCTAATTTATTTTGCATAATAGCTAAAGCATTCTTCTTCTGATGCTTAATCCTTCGACTAATATTCGCACACTGAGGACACCTCCGACCACGTTCAAAAGCATGAGGCGTAACATTATAATAGCTACCACACACAGTATGATACATCCTAACATAACTATCTGCACCCTTATACTGACTAAAAGATGTTAATAATATATACTCTGGATATAATTTTATATATTCTAATAACTTATTATAGCTTTTCTTCCGTAAAGTATAATCAGTTCTTGCCTTTTTACAGTTATCATTACTGCACCTTTGACCGTTCAAAAAACTATTAGGTTTCATTGTAAAAACAGTCCCACAACTTAAGTGCTTAATCTTTACAGGAGTACGGGCATTTATATAGGTAGATTCTAACCTGTATCTCCCCCCAGTTAAATCAATAACTTCCTTAGCAAACTGTAGTGTACTTTTTCCTGTAGCCATTAGTAATCACCTCAATTTTTATTATTATACTCAGAAATTATATGACTTATAGCACTACTTACAATAGAAGCCACTTTACGGGCATCTTCTTCTGTACTAGTAGCATTTTTTATTCTATCATATAATATAGCTCTTGAGGTGACCCAAGAGTTAGGATCTGACTTATCTGAAACAGTACGGAATGATATATACTGTCCTCTTGTAGCTGAACTACCAAACCGTTCACGAGTAACGCTAGTAGACTTCCACTGATAAGCAATTGGACTACTGTTAACTCCCCCAGCGTTAGATAAAATCTTTTGAAATCTAGCTATATTCTCATCCGCACTAGAAGTAGTACCAAACTCAGTATGACTAATTGTGTCCCATAACTTACGCCCAAAAGCTTGACGATATTCTGTTGCACGATTTGAAATTGGTATTCTAATATACCAACCCCCATCTTTAGTAGGCTTAGCCTTAGACGAACGAGCAAACGCCTGCTTTAAGTCATAGAAGCCAACATTCTCATTATTAGCGTCATTCAAAATTCGATAGGCAACAGATACACTAGATCCATTATTCCTAACTGCAAGATTACCAAAGGTCTTTTTTAATTCATTAGCTAAACCCTTAGTATATGATTCAGTGATCTGTTTCTCATCTACCTGTTTGTTAAAGAACTCATGGAGACCTCTAATAGAATCATTACTAATTAAATCTGATATTTGAGCCATTACTTAGCCCCCTAAGAAGTCGTCAAACTCATTCAATGTTGGATCCTTAATTACGGACTGATTCTTACCGTCTGAGGTTGCCAAGTTAACATTAGAGAAGTAAAGATTTTCCCTTCTAATTAGTAATGTAGGAGGCATCCTAAAAATCTGGTGCTTACCAATTACAATCTGTGCCCCGTCACGATTTACTACTTGAGGATAAGAACGTAACTGAGCCTGTTTAATATTCTTAGGAACAATACTACTCATATCATTAGGATTAACATACTCATTACCTAATTGATCATCTTCATTAATAACAGTCTCATCTTCATTAACTGCACGGGTACCATTACCTAAAGCCCATAGTTTTTGATTAAGCTTGTAATATTGTTGATAACGTAATTCTTTAATCATGGAGACAACATAAAAACGCTTAATAACTTCTAAGGATAAAGTAATAACTTTACCTAATAAACTTTCATCCTTAATCTCTAATTGATTACCTTCGTTAATTAGTAAGGAACTATCAACATCATCAATAGATTTCAATTCTCCATTTTCAATATAATAAGCTTCATTAATAGACGCTACATCAAAAGGTAAAAATAGACCATCTTGTAAACGTTCATTAGTCACATTAAATGTATAAGAATCATTAGTCGTCCACCCAGTAACTGTAATTCTGTCGCCCGGTTTAATCCCCTGTTCAATTCCATTTACAGTAACTTGTGGCGTTGCTTTACTAGTACCTAAATTATCCATACCAGTAGGATTTAAGCTAAAATTCTTTTCATCACCTTGAATTGCCATATCAATTGTTCTTGGATGTAAATAAATCCAACCTTGACCATGACAAACAGGACAATTAGGCTGAGGTTGACCTGTCTGCTCATCTAAACAAGGACAATGATAAGCCTGCTCCCAAACAACGTTAACTGCGTGTTGCTGAATTAATTGAACTACCCTATCAATATCAAGAGGATTCATATTATTCTTAGCTGGGTAAAACGGATTAGCAGACTCTACTTTTTCATGCAAAGGATTATCAGCCATTATAATTTCACCTACTTTCTATTTATCCTCTTTAATATAGGTTGAATTTAAAACACAAAAAAGACACCTAAATTAATAGGTGCCTTAAAAACACAAAAGTAGTATATGGGTGTAAATATGTTAAGCCAAAATCGAAATTAATTAATGAACCTACAAATACTATAATAGCATATTAATTTTAGCTGTCAAGTAAAGGATATAAATATTGTTTAATTCGTGATTCTGTTTTTACCTTATAAGGTATTCTAATTAAAAAGATATTGTGCGATCTACAATACCAGTCCTTAATATGGTCACGTAACTTAGCCTCTCTAAAGTCGTCTACTGTTCGCTGAAAATGATTTCTTTGAAAATGCTGTATACCATCGTATTCAATAGCGATTCTATACTGTGGTATCCAGAAATCAAATGGAAGTCCTCGTTTATACTTGCAAGAATTAAACCTATACTGTTGAACATATTTAATACCAAGTTTATCCAGAATATTTCTAATATCCCTTTCACCTTTAGATTCATTACAGTAAGGGCAACCAGTACCACCATTAAGCAACTCAGCAGGACGTGCTATAAATGTATGACCACAGATATTATGCTTAAACAGTAGACGTTTTTGTGGTTTATAATCTTCTACTAAAGTATATTCACCATGATAAATTTTATTTAACTTATAATTATATTCGTCCTTAGTATATACATGATTAGTCTGACATCTAGGACAACCCTTTAACTGATAAAAAGAATGAGGAGTTACCCTCCATATATAACCACACTTATTACACTGACACCTTATCCTTATTTCAATACCTTGATAAGGGTCTAGGAACTTAAACTGTCCCTTATTTTTATGAGCTACCCGTTCTTTAAACATCTCCTCTGAGACAATATGCTTAGAACAGTATGGACAACCATAGCCACGTAATAAATTATTAGCACTGATTCTCCAAGTATTGTTACACCAATTACACCTAACTAGCATCTTAGACCTTGCATAGTGATACTTACTTAAAGGTGTATACCGATTTCCGTATCTTCTTTTTAACCTATAGAGAAACTGATCTGGAGTTAAAGTCTGCTTAAGGGTCCTACTAATCACCCCACAACTGGGACATCGCTGTCCCCTCAAAAAACTATTAGGAGACATATAGAATATTTTACCACAGTCAACGTGATAAAAAGCAACCTTAATCTTACTATTTTTATATGTAGTTAATGGAATAAACTCTTCACCTACTAAGTTCTGAACTTCTTTAATAAATTCTTCATTAGTTTTTCTTCTCATTTCTTTCGCACTTCCCCAACATTTCAATAATATTAAAAATATAAAGATAGTCAATACCATCTTTATATTCATAATACAATAATATTATCTTTAAGTAAAGACCTACGGGACAAAATAATCTATGAATACTCCTACTCTTTACCCTATAAATCCTACTTCTGGGTCGCCATAAAATCTATGTAAGCGTTTTTCAATATCTTTCATATCAACTTGAAGATTACGTATTTCACCAGCAGTTGCCGAATTCTCTGCTGATGAGGTTGTATTAACCCCTGTACTTATACCATCTACCGAAACACTATAAGAGGCTATACCGGGAGATAGTATTACTCTACCATAGCGCTCAAGGACCTCAATTGCCCCCAATTTAGCAATATAGCCCAACATATCAGGCTGAATCATCCAGTCATAATTAACCCCATCTTTACCAGTATGTGGCATCATACCAGCAACGTAAGTTACTCCTAACATTTGAGGAGCGAACTCCATTTGAGTAAAAGGACTAGGAGTCATTCCATAAGGAGAATTAATTAAAGGATAAACAGTAGGGTTAATAGTAGTATTAAGTCCTTGCATTAATACAGAAGGAGATACCTGTAATTGACCCGTACGATTAGTTACCTTAATCCACTCGTCTGGAATGTGCATAATATCTTGATTATTATAATAAAGCAATAAGTCCTTCACACTTAAAATAGGTCTCATTGTTGTATGTAGATAAGCAAAAGCATTAAAATCTGAACGGTGATAGTCCAAACGATCTACCTGTAAACGAGGGACAATTGCCACGTCAAAAATCTTTTCAGCCTGTGCAACCACCCGATTTAAAATCATCTTATAAAAGCTATCTGGATAAGGCTCATTAGTAACAGGATCTACTAAGTCTCTTTCCATACCCATAAGCTCATTTTTAATTAAGTCAATATTAATACCTAAAGAATCTAGGGTTACATCTTCATAATCACTACCTAGAGCATAATCTGGATTACCATTATAGGTCTGGATTGCACCGGGTTGCTTTTGTATTTGAAAGTAATTTCTTATATCTTCCTTAGACAAAATTTTAACCTGCCTTTCTGTTAAAGGTTTATCTAAGTATAATATAAAAAGACCACTTATCTAAGCAGTCTTTGTTGTTTAACAGCTAATTCAGCATAGCTTTTATAGTCTTTAATTGTGTATACGGGCTTGTAAGGGATAAAGAACGGATCATAAGCCTTTAAATCATCTGGAGTTTTAATATGACTATTGCCAATAACATGAGAACCACCAAGACTTAGTTCTTTATCTGTTAAACTATTAACCACCCGTTTTTCAAAATCTTGAAACTCTTGAATAGAACTAGAATTATGAAACAACATAATATATTCGTCAGAGAAGTCTAAGACAAATACTGAAATTATATTCATTATAATTTACCGTCTACAATAGCAAAAGGATCAATTAAAGAAGTTGGTAAATCATTAGTTACACCCTCACCAATATAATAGCCAACAAAATCTTTAACAGGCTCAACGTCTTCTTTATAATCTGGACGTAAAGCTAATAATTCAACATGACGAGGTTTATCACTTTCCACTAACTGATGTTTTACATAATTACTAATAGGATAAATCCGATAAAGTAAATCTGTTCTAACTTTATTTTGCGTTAGGAAATTATCAACCCAGAAATTCTTTTGCTTTTTAGTATGTTTATCTTTAGAAAGTAAGTCTTCCTGCAATTCTCTAAAAGTCCATAAGCCAGTGTCACGACCCTTTAATTCTTCAATAAGAAATCCAAAGAATTGGTCTGTTAAATAACCCTCTGGATCAGCAATCTTAGAATTACGATCTGGATATAGTGTTTCCTTGTAGTTCTTTTCTGGATTATAAAGACGAGTAACAGTTTCGGAATCATAAGTATGGTACTTATGAACATTAACTCGATCTAAGTAAACCTTTGGATAAACTCCAATAAACCCACGTTTATAAGCCCGAGACATACAAATATTGCAAAGCTTCTCATCTTTATATTCACGTACATCCTTTACATCTGGATTAGCATTATAATTTTCACGACAAAGAGAATGGTTATGATCTTCTGGATCAACAATGTGCCATTTCTTTTGTATACCTAAACGAAAAATTTTCATAATAGTTTAGTCCTCAACTTTTCAACGTATTTATTATGTTGTTCGGTCATTTCATTAGCATAATCATTTATTCTACTTGTTTCTTAATTCTTCTCGTGTTTTAGCAGTTTCTTTATCATTTTTAGTGTCTACATTGTCCTGTTCATTTGATGAATTATCAAACTCAATATCAGTACCAAAAAAATTAAGTACAAAACACGTAAGCACCCCAGAGATAATTGCCATTAGTATTGAATAACCAAACCAAGCACCCATTACAAATTGAATTACCGAAATATAGCCAGCTGTTGAAGTCTTAATCATTCTCATTTTAATAACTTCCTTTCCTTAACTTATGTTTTAAGTATAACACTTTTAGTTGAATTTTCAACTACTTTTGTATAAAAAGATAAAATAAAAAAGACATAAGGAATTAACCATACGTCTCTTTATACTCTTATTTAGTTTTAATTAATCAATTACGCTTGAAGGAATTGACTTAGCAGAAGAATTATACAAAACATTTCTCAAAAGACAAATTCTCTTTGGATATGTCAATTGCAATGCCCCAAACCACAAATAAGCCACGTTGGTTGCGGTGGTGGTAATTGCGAGTGGGAACTTAGTGATTGGTGCAAATTCGAGATAACGTAATGTAGTAGGACGATTTTCAATAATGAATACGTCACCAGTACCCGGAATAGTTTCGTTGTTATCTTCGAATACGATAGTACCATCGCCAGCCATCTTAGAAATAGCTACACGACCTACAAGCCAGAATTGGTCATCGCCCGGAACATCTGACTTACGGTAGATTGCAACATAATCAGGAATGTTAGCAACCATCCGGTTAAGAGTTGCAGTAATCTTAACAGTATCAGTAGGGTTCGTAACTTTAACCTTAACTTCATCTGATGGTAATGAGTCTTGTTGACCTACAGCAACTACACGGTAAGTTAAATTAACACCAACAGACTTGTTAAGAACAACCTTACCATCTTTGTCCTTCTTATCGTCTGCCATAAACATACCATTGTCACCAGTAACAACTTCTGCCTTAACAGTTGGAGCTACAGGAGCGTCTTGATCTACAGCACCGTCCATATCAAGCTTCTTGTCAAGATCCATAATAGTTGAACCATGAAGAGCAATATTACCACGAGCTGAAATGAACCGTTGAATATCAAGACCAACTTGCATACCAGCACCTGCTGAGTTAGGTTGTAAGATACGTTGTGCCCCAAGGTGTTCGTTAACGAAATCAGCCTTAATACCTACAGGCATATAAGCATCAGTTGGTGTACCATAACCTTGAGCAATCTTAACAGCGGCTAAGTTAAGTGCTTGTGGTGTAAGGGAAGCACCACGCATATCAATCTTGTTGTGTTCGTCCATTAACTTTTCAAGACCATCAAATTCAAGACCTTCACCGTCTTGTTGTGCTAAGTCTGAATCACCATAGAAAGTAGCATATTCAATAGCCTTAGCAATGTTGTTAATAGCTGAGATTTCCAACAAGATGTTGGTGTCAACAGTCGTATTAGCCCATTGCATTGCGAATGAACTACCCTTAGTGTCTACAAGGAACTTAACGTTAACAGTCTTTTGCCGTGCATGAGGTTCGTTAGAACGAAGCTTAGCAATTTCTGGTTGGAACATTTGATGTCCTGTGCGACCATGTGAGTAGTAAACAGTATACTTTTGAACAGTTTGGTTAACAGGTACCTTAGCAAGATCCTTATAGATTGTGTAATCTTCGTCCCCGTAAGTAGAGATGTTAAGAGTAGGATCTAATGCTTCCATACGGTAAGCAGCACCATCTGGTTGTGTTTCTGGTGTAATACCAGTACCAGCAGTAAAGGCTTTAACAACCCGATCTGCCTTTTCATTATTTAAAGACTTGTTTAACTTGTCTTCTTGATCTTGTTTAAAAACAGACTTTACTACAGTCTTTTCTTTTAGTAATTCTGGCAAAATTTTCATCCTTTCCATTTTACCATTCGTTGTCTATATCTAATATAGACATAAGTATGGTTTTTTAATTAAAAACTAAATTTCGTTATATCTTTCAATAAAACTATCGGGAACTGTAGTACCTTTAAGTTCTCGAGTATCAGCTAAGAGACTCTTTAAGGCGTGCTTGCGTTCCAAGTTAACACCACTTTGTACACCATCAAAACCAAGCAATGACTTAGCGATTACGTTTTCTAAGGCTTCCTTAGTAACACCGTCTTCTTGAATTTCTACAGACTTAGCAACTGTATCGTCCTTAGCTTCTTCTGCACCCGTAGCAACTGCCTTACCAGTAGGGATTGACTTTTCAGCCTTATCTTCTTCTGCTGGTTCATCTACTGACTTTTCAGCTTCATCAGCATTATCAGCAGGTTCTTCTACAGACTTCTTAGCTTTATCTTCCTTGTCGTCTTTAGCTTCATCATCTGTATCTGGTTCTTGGTCATCATCAACAGACTTAGTTGACTTATCCTTTTTATCAGCAGATTCTTCAACATCAGCACCGTCTCCACACTTTTTATCTTGAGACTTTTCTACTGACTTTTCAGCTTGGTCTTCAATAGGTGCTTGCTTAGCCAAGAATGACTTAGCAATTTCCATAGAAGCTTCTGCCAATTCCTTGTAAGACTTTTGCATTTCAGCCATAGTATCAACAGACTTAGTTAAAGCGTCAATCACAGCTTTAGTATCAAATGACTTAGAAGCTTCTTCATGACCCTTAGGATCATCAACATTAGCTAATTCTTTATGTTGCTTAGCCTTAGCTTCTTCGGTCTTAGCGTCTGTATTCTTTTCTACAGCAGGTTCTTCTTCTGATTTTTCAGCTTCATCAGCAGACTTAGTTGACTTATCCTTTTTATCAGCAGATTCTTCTACATCATCATCGTCACCGTCAACGTCCTTAGTTACTTTTTCATTATCATCTGAAATAGTAGCTTGGTTAACGTTCTTTTCAGCTTCCTCAGTAGACTTAGTTGCTTCTTCCTGTGCTTTTACATCTGGATCAGTCTTTTCAACCTCAGCAGACTTTTCTACTGTGTCTTCTGTAGACACTAATGACTTACGAGCTTTATCAATAGCGTCCATAGCATTCTTTAATTTATCAGGCAAAATTAATCCTCCTTAATCATCAGTGATACCATCCGCACCACTTAAAATTCTTTCCAATCGACTAGTAGTTAGGTTATTAGTATTAATTGCATGAACCACAGCTTGTGAATCATTATAAGAAAGACCCTCGAACAATTGTAAGAATAAAATCATTACATCGTCTCCAGAGTCCTTATGAGCTAAAATATCAGCTACTGAATTAGCAACTGGTCTTAACCCAATCTCACGAGCCTGCTTCATGTTTTCAGCTAAACTAACCAATTGACCAGAAAGAGCTTCTGTTCTAAAGGCTCCACCGTCATTCTGGGTACTAGGAGTAATTCCATGACCAGCGGTTAGAGCTTTATTTGTCTTATCTAATTTTACAGTCATACTTAACATTGGCTTAGAATCTGTAGTATCTGAATCCTTAGTAGGTTCCTCATTATCTAAACCAAAAATAGACTTTGAAACCAATTCCCAAGTAGCATGAGTATTAGCTGGGTTCTTAGTTACAGCTACACCAGTGATTTGAACTTGTCTAATAATAGAATCATCACTAGCGTCTCGTTCTAAAACATTACCCTCAATCGAAAAGCCAAGTTGTCGATCAATATGGTTATCTTTAATATTATGGTAAAGCTTAATAATATCTTGTACCTGTGGCATATTCTTGAAAAGTTTAGCTTCAAGGAACAAACCTTTAGAGTCTACATATGTATTTTCTGTTGGTACACCAATTACTTGATCACGATCATGCTCAAAATCTACTCAAACAAATCCTGAACTCTTCAAGTAACTAGCATCAATACCAGCAGGATCAATCGCTTCGCCCTGTAAATCGACATCTGGAGTAGAGGCATAACCCTTGACTAAATAAGTATTATCTTCGTCCCCAGACTTTTCAACTCTATCAAAAGGTAGAAATACGTTAAATGATTTATTTAGGATTTTTAATCACCACCCGTCTACTTAGAATACATAAACTTTTCTGTTTAATAATATAGGAAACTAGCTAATCTGTATTCCCTACATTAGTCTCCTCTGGACTCTTAAGATCTTGCTTATTAGAATCTTCTTTAGCATCTGGTTTCTTATCTAATGATTGTTCGTGTCCCGGCTTGTAATCATTTTGGTGTTGTTGCTCTACATTAGCCTCTGGATTCATCTTATCTTGAATAGCAAGCCATTGGATAAGGTTGTCCGAGTTACCCGGAATATCTGGTAAGTCAAGCTTAGGAAGGTGCATAAGCGCTCTCGCCTCTGAAATCGTCATTCCATTCTTAAGTTTTAATGCTAACTCATCTTGTAGTTGTTTCTCTTTACCTTGATCGCTTGGACTAAAGACAAACATATAATCAGAGTCAACATACCGTAAAATCTTATCAGTCATCAGACGTTCAATATACTTCATAACAGGTTCTAACCCATTATTACGTGAAGCGTCCATTTTGGTTCTAGTAGTATTACCCTCATTTAAGGTACTACCACCAGTCTTACCATTAGCTCCCCCTCGATTAGGAAAGTTAATCTCATCGGGTTGGATATTAAAATCAGCACAAATAATATTATTAAGATAATTAAGAAAATTAATAAATTCCATATCCTTAGAGGATTGTGTCATGTTGACGTACTTTGCATCATGTGCTTGAATAATTGGAATTTTCCACGAACCATTGATTCCTTGTGCTGGGGTTAAATTACGTCTCAATGCGTCTAAGTTAGACTGAGTAGTACCAGAACCATCACCCGGATCTAAAAGCAACAGACCACGAGTCATACCACCTTGGCTAAAGAAACGAGCATTAAATTGCTCAACATTAATATGGTACTGAATATGTTCCATACCTGCTTCAACAGGTGAAAAACCATATCCACCAGAATAAGGCTTATCTTGACTCCAATAAGTAGAAAATACTAGCTCTTTACTATTAAAATAGATTCTATCTTTATCACTAGCATTACTATTAACCACCTGTACAAATGACTTAGGCTTATCAATACTAGTAGGGTATTTATCAATTAAAACCGTAGAAGCGTCTACATGGTTAAAATGGTTTAATTTATTAGATCTTTTACTTTCATAAACCCGTTCAATATTAACTTGGTCAAACACATAAAAATCATAAATAATCTTAGCTAAGAAAGTTGGGAAATCATCACGCCAGTCTAATTGGTCCTTACCAGTATAAAAGATAAAGTCCTCTAGCTTTTTAGCAACATTTTTTTCATGTGTTGTCATATCACTAAGTTGCTTGCCTTTTTTAACAACTCTAAACCCATTATCGTCACTAGATAAACGGGCAGGAGTAGCAAAGTTTAAGATCTGGTTAGTTCTAGTTCTAATAATTGCTTGAACTAATAGGTCATCTGCATAAGCTCTTAGTTGATCTTTCTTTCTTAAATAATAATCTTGGTTAATCTTTTCTCGCTGGGGGTTTTGGCGATTATGACTATCTGCACCAATTTGAATATAAGCATTATCAACCCGCTGGTCTGATCTACCAGCTCTAAAGCTTTTAGCAATTTCTTGCTTATTCAACTGTTCAAGATCAATGTAATCATCAGCATTCTCAGAGCCAAACCAGCGATCTAAAAAACTCATATAATCTTCACCCCTTTATTTAAAATATACATTATAGCACCTACAATTCTGCCTTTAATATAGCTGAAAAGACCCCTACTAGCTTTTTTATACTAGTAGAGGTCTTTTACTTAATTAGAACTCCGTTTCGTTCTTAATTTCATATTCTCGTTGTATATCCGTCTGTTCTGGAGTAAAGATGTCATTATCAAGATAATCAATCTGTGTAGACTTTCTACGCTTCATTGCGTCTTCTTTCATTAACTTATCAAGTCCTGTCAAGGCATAACAGAAACTTTGTGCATAGTGATCTCCACCTTTACGTAAAATAACTCTATCATGCTCAATCATATGAGTCTGCTTATTCTCACGCTCATCTGTACGAATAACAACATTTTTAAAGTGAGTTATCATACGTTTAACTTCTGGGTCTCGAATAGAGTCCTTCCAAAAATGAATATCACCACGTTTAATATCTGTAATAGTAACAATGTTACGCATTAATTTATCAAGGGTAACTGTAGAATCTGCGTCATTAAAGTGTGCATTAGGATCACCATTAGATAGAGCAGATCTAACAATAACACTATATACACGATCAGACCCAAAATATTTAGCTAAAAGATCGCAGTAGTTACCAGAAAATCCACGATCAGGTAAAATTAAATCTGGTTGGTATTCATTTAATTTTCTAGTAACCAGATTAAGATCTTCCTCAATATGTTCTACACCCTCTGAACGAGGAACACGAGTTAAGTCCATTAATTCGATAACACCATTATTACGTACACCCAGAGTAACAATGTGGTGAAAACTACTACCCCAATCAATACCAGAAACAACATACTTATAATTTTCCCTAGTACTAGGTTTATCAAAGTTATTATCTACATGAAGATAAACGTCTTCATCTTGGAACGCCATTCCTTTATCTTGATAAGGAAATCCTAAAGTATAATTATAGAAGAACTGCTTACTCTCAGCTCTCATCTCTGATTGCTTCAAAGCATCGGCGGTCACCCATACAGCGTCCATCTGTGAAATGTTGTAACCATGAATTCTACCTTGCCCCGGATTAGTAACAACCCAGTGTCCGGTATACCATCTCATAGTACTCTTACTAATTTATTAGTAAGCTAGACTATATCTTCCTCTCTATAAGAGGTTCTACATTTGTACACATATAACTATCTATCTTTTCATAAGTATCGATATGATAATCTGGAGTTAATAATATAAAACCATGTTTATTAGCATAGTTAGCCTTTCTTGCATCGTTAATCTGCTGGCATATTATTAACTCCTTACTTAGTCGTTAGACTTTTACTTCTCTATCTATTATAGATCAGATTTAGTACGGTTGATCAACTCTATCCTTAATTACTAGGATTTAGTCTTTCTTACTAGCTTATTCTTTATCGTAATTATTATTTAGCTTTACCCGTTTAGTAGAATTTTTCAATTAACATTACTGTTAAAAGGGACAGATTATTTTATCCAAGATTTTTCCACATTTCTGACAAACAAACTGAAAGGTACCCGGTTTTACAACTCTACCTTCTAAATCAATTCCGTCTTTATTTACTTGCTTAATATTCTTATCATAGTCTAGGCATTGCTCATATCCACAGTGGTCACACTTATAAAACCAGCGTCTTTGATCTGACTGCTGATAAAGTCGATTGATGCCATAATTTGCTACTGTCAATTATATTAACTTATATTTTCATATAAGATTAGATTATATCATAATCGTACAACTTTAGCTGTATGATTTCCTGTATTATACCTATTATGTAGCTCTGATAAAAGTCTATTTTCAATTTTAACAGGGGATAAATTATAGGAAACTCTAATAACAGAAATACCTTTACTTAAACAACACTTATTTTTAAAGTTATCTCTATTAATTTGACTATTAAGTTTCTTCATCCCGCCAAAATATTTAACAGGTTTAAAATGCTGTATACCATCGTATTCGACACATAAATTATAATCAGGTAAATAAAAATCAAAAGGTAAATAACTACCATTATCTCTTCTACACCAATCAAAACGTTTCTGTATTTCATACTTGATATGGTATACATCAAAAATATGTTGAATTAACTTTTCACCTTTAGATTGTTTACAATAAGGACATCTGTTACCCTCAATAAAATCATGAGGTGTTACCATATAAGAATTGCCACACAATAAATGCTTAATTTTAATATTAGTCCTGTTATTTACATAACTATCAGACTCACAAATATATTCCCCATCAGTTAAAGAACGAACCTCTTTTTTAAATTCTTCAATCGTCTTTCTAAAATTACCAAAGCATCTAGGACATCGTTCACCACTATTTACAAATGAATCAGGCGTAACCCAATAAATACAACCACAATCATTATGAATAACCTTAATTTTTTCATGAGCACGGCGATAGGGAGTTAATTGAGTATAGTGACTACCAGCTACTCTCTTAAATTGCTCACTAAATACTCTAGGTGATTTAGCATTACCATGATTACAATAAGAACAGCGTCTATGATCTTTCAAAAAATGATTAGGTGTCATCCAAAAAATATTCCCACATTTATTATGCTTAAATTCTACCTTCTTGTTAGACCTAACATAAGGCGTTAAAGTAATATATTCGTCTTTAACTTGATTAAAAACTCTTTGCTTAAACATTTCATCAGTTACTTTTTTAGGCATATGTTTAGCCAACTCCTTTAAATGTATTATACCACATTTAACTATAGTTGGTAAACACTAATCGTTAGTCATTTATCTTAGAACGGTTGGTTAGCTTTATCCTTAGCTGTTAGGACTTAGCCTTTCTTACTAACCTATTATATATTTACAGCTACTATTTAGTTATACCCGTTTAACAGGATTTATTCGAGACTTATTACTAAATCTAGCGCCCACTATTTTAGGCGTTGACCATCTTCTCAGCATTTTATACTTAGAAGACTTTTGTGATTCAATCCCTGACTGCTCTGCCATCGGATTTAAACGATCGTACTCATCTAAGCTCAAAAAATCAACCTGTACAAGTTATTAAATACTTTTTCAAGTAAAATTAGATTATATCTTACTATTTACTAATAGCTTGTGCATTACCTTAACTTAATAAGGACTTAATCGTTAGTCTTTTGTTTTAGAACGGTTGGTTAGCTTTATCCACCTCTGGACGTAGCCTTTCTTACTAGCTTATTTAATTCAGTTATTCAGTTATTCAGCTTTACCCGTTTAACACAATTTTATCTAATGCTATCACTAGCAATAGGGGCTACAATTCAACCCTTCCATGCTTGATCCTTGGCTTGACGTACGAAATACAAGACTTGAATCTCTAATTTTCATCATGTTCTGAGTCATTTCTTTAGGATTCTTAATCAAAGACTTATAATATCCCGACTCAAACTCTGGGAATAGCCTTTGCTTCAAGAAGTCCTGCAATTGTCTGTAGGTTTACAAATGTAAACGTAATTTATTACGCTGTAAGACTATATCTTTATCTAAATAAGATAACCTGTATATAGTCGTTAGCCATTTTATTAGGACGGGGTTAACACTACTCTATAAGAGCTTAGTCTTTCTTACCAGCTTTTTAAGCTTTGCCCGTTTAGCAGGTTTATTTCAATTAACATTACTGTAAAAAGCCCCACCTTATTTAGGGAATGTATACAAGCCCGTAACTCTATTATATGAATGAGTATCAAGCCAATAAATCATTTGTTCAATACCTAACTCGCTTAGCCCGAGCTGACGTGACTTCTGAATTATGACTGATTGTGACAAATCATTTAATATACCTAATTGCCCTTTAGATTATATCTTCCTCTATATAAGAGGTTCTGCATTACCTTAACTTAATAAGGACTTAATCGTTAGTCTTTTGTTTTAGAACGGTTGGTTAGCTTTATCCACCTCTGGACGTAGCCTTTCTTACTAGCTTATTTAATTCAGTTATTCAGTTATTCAGCTTTACCCGTTTAGTAGAATTTTTCAATTAACGTTACCGTTAAAAGCCCCAGCAATCTAGGGACGATGACCTAATGCTCTCGCAACATCATGATCCGGAATATTAAAAGTAATAGGATTACCCTTTATAGAATGATGTTGAATAATATAATTACTAGGTCTACTCATACCCAACACATAATTTAGCTGATCAACCGTAATAGGATCTTTAGGTCCTAAATTAAACATTGACCTAGCCAACTTAGTTAATTGTTTACCGTCCACCTAATTATCATCTTCCTCTCTAATTTCTTGTGTTAATTTACTAATCTTTACGTCAATAGCAAGACTAAGCTGTTCTAAGATCTTCATTTGTTGCTCTTTAGTCAAGCCTAAATGCTTATATTTAAGCAAAATCCGCTCAATATCTGGTAAGAACGTCTCAGCACTAGCATTATCAACTACCTTTTGCAATGACTTTTTATAAATTGCTTTTAAACTAATCAGCTATCACCACCTTTGCACAATCATTATTATAGCACAATAAAAAAGCCTAAGAACTTAATCCTAGACTTTTTCTAACTATTAATCTTCTACCTAACTTAATACGTCAATTACAACTCCCTACCACAAAAAGGACAAAACTTAATCTCAATCTGCTCTACAATATCAGCAAACACTTCTTCGTCAAAATTACCTGTATGCTCTACAGATAGATAAGGCTGAATTATACCAGAATCGTCACACTCAATAGATACTCCCATTCCACTATCAGGTAAATAATTTACCTTATAAGGAGAATGACAATAAGGACAACCAGTAGAAACAACAGTTTTAAGTAATTGTTCTTTTTTAGGGCTTTCTTTTGTCTGCATTAACCAAGCTCTTTTCGCATTAATTTAAATTAATTATAATCCCAAAAAGACAAAAAGAAAAGCCCACAGTACATTGGAGATGATAGGAGAACTGTAGACTTTTCAATTTATAATATTCTTAGAAAGGAGATTTCAATGTTGAAATCTATACTTACTATATTAATATCTTTAATGGTTAATGTCAATAGTTTTTAATTAAAATTTCATCACTTTTACCGGACTTAGTATGATAGGTTGAATTAGAATAGTCCATACTAAAATGAACGACTTTAAGATCGGGGTTAGCTTTAATGAACTCCATTAAAACTGTATTCTCTTTTCCACGATGTGATAACACATTAGACATCGCAGTCTTAACCCCTGCTTGTGTTAAATCATTAAAGTAATTTACTAACTTAACATCGTCTTCCTCAGTCCAATTAAGACCCCGCTTACCATCATTATAGGTAGCGGTAGTTAAAGAATATGGTGGATCCATGTAAACTAAATCATTATCATGAACAGTATTAAGGTTAATTACTTTATCATAACTTTTACTAGTGAATCCGTAAGAGCCATTTTTAATTACTTTAATAAAGTCACCTAGACTATTTAGCTTATTCTCTAAATACCGCTTATTAACCCGTTCAGAATTAGCATAAGGCATATTATATTCAAAAGCTCTATTGAAACGGGGCAAACCATTAAAAGAAGCAATAATTAGCAGATAGAGAGAAATGGATTTATCAAAATCATATTCAAAATAACCAGAATTATAATCAGATCTCAGTTTTAAGAATTCGTCTTTACTAGTTAGATTAAGTGACATACTCTTTAAAGCCTCAAACTGCAAAGAATTTAAGCTAGATAAGTCTCTGAACATTTGAATCAAAGGAGTAGAAAGATCATTCCAAACATGAAATTGAGCCTTAACATTTAAAGAAACATTACCAGCACCTGCAAACAAGTCAAAGAAAGTATCAATATTCTCCTGTTGTAGTTCTGGCAACAACTGAGGAAGCAAACGTCTCTTACTTCCCATATAGTTAATTGGAGATTTAATAATCTTTTGTTTTACCATTCGCACCCCGCTTAAAATTACGATAACCTAGCTGTACAATAGAAGCTGTTAGAATAGATAAGAATACCATGAAAAGAGCTAACCAATTATTAGCTGGTAGTCCTAAATAAGCAAAACCAGCCCCATATACAAGGACAAATAGAATTATTAATACTAGATTAGTATGTAAATTAAATAATTTATTAATAATCTTAGTCTCTATAAGATATAAAAATGAAAGCCAAAATAAATAGGAATAATTAGGAATAGGACCTAAAAAGGGAATAAAAGAAACTAAATAGACAAAACCAGAAGATACTAAGCTAACAAAAATTACAAAAATAATATAAGATAGCCCACTCTCTAATTTATTTTTCACTCCAGATACCCCCAATTAAGCCAAAACAAACACAGGTTGCTCCACCAGCAAACACAGCATTTAAGAAGCTAAAATCAACAGTAATGTGAAAAAGTGAAATTAAAAATAATACACTATATCCAACAACAGCAAAAAGAGTAACAATAATAGCTAAAATTAATAGGATAAAAAGTAAACATTTAATCCACGTTCTCATCTAATCGCTCCTTTGCAATTTTGAAATAGTCCTCGTCCAGTTCCATACCAATAAAATTACGATTTAGGTTCTTACAAGCTACTCCAGTAGACCCAGAACCCATTACATTATCTAGTACAGTCATACCCTCATTAGTGTAGGTCTTAATTAAATACTCTAATAAATCAACTGGTTTTTGAGTAGGGTGAATTGTCTTTGCTATTTTATTAAAATGAATAGCATTAACTGGATAACGAGTACCTTTATTATCAGTAGTCCAACCAGTTTTATAAGAACCCCAATTATTACTCTTAGTATCATTCTTAGCTCTATATGGTTTTCCCTCAGTCATCTGTGGATTATAAAGAGGAAGCTTAGGGTAAAAAATTGAAATTGTTTCCACAGCTTTTAAAGGCATTCTCTTAGCGTTAAGAAAACCCGAACCTCGATTTTTTATCCAGTACCAATCATAACGATACCATTTAGGATTAGATAATCTTAAACTAGATGAAAATGGTTCGTCACCAAACAAAGCAACTACCCCACCTACTTTTAATAAGCGTTTATACTGTTCCCAAAGCTGATCCATTGGAATAATATGATCCCAATCATTCCTAGTTGTTCCGAACGGGAGATCAGCTAAAACCATATCTACACTGTGATCTGGTAAAGTCGGTAAAATTTTTAAACAATCATTATTATACAACTTAATCAACTAAAATAACCACCTAATCTAAGATTTATTCTTAGTTTAAGTGGTTTTCACAATTAATTAGATATTTTATAGTGGCGTAGATAAATCAAGCTTCATTAGCTTTATAGTTTAAATCATTTTGTCCTTTAAACTGATCTGATACCATTTTATCAATATCTTTAGATGATAAATTAATTAAATCGTCTTGATCTACCCGTTTCTTATTCTCGTCCTGTGGATCTTTATAAACAGGGATAGAATCATTAAAAATATCACTCATACCAGCAGGAGCTTGTGGGGCACCTGTTTGAGTATCATCGCCAGCAGAGGTCTGCTGTAATAAAGTATAAACAGAAGCTAAGTCCTTTAAGTCTTTAACGTCAAGTTCAGAAGTTCCACTCATTGCCTGATCTAAAAGCTTCTTAGAAACTAATTCAATTGTTTGTTTAATATTATCTGTCGCCTGTTCCTTATCAGCAGTTTCTCCTGCTGAAATCATTTGACGAATTGAATCTGTTAAACCAGACAAGTTATTTCACTTCCTTTCTTAAATAACGGTAACAACTATGTGGGCTATAGCAAACAGAACCAGAAAGAAAAGTCCCATTTACATAGTAATGAATATGCTTAACCGAGGTAACAAACTCCCCCGTCTTAAATACATAGGATGTAAGAGGACGACCACAAACTGCACAATAACGAGTTTCGGTATTATGTGATTTACGTTTAAACACTCTCTTACGATCCATATGCTTAAATAACTTCTTACGTTTAATAAGAACATCATCATAAGTCATTCTTATCACCTATACTGTAATATAGGGAATTAACACTATATGAAGAAAATAATACAAAAGAGTATAAGAAAAGCCCCAACTCACAAATAGCATGAGTGGGACTTAGACTAGTCTTAATGTACTTTATAGGGACTTGTACTTACCCCTCGCAGTAGGCTCCGTAGAGTTACTACCACTCTTACAACTTATTATACCACAAGTCGCTGATCTTAGTAAGCCTTAAATCTCTAACCTGTAAAGTATAAGGATAGAATCTGTTGTCATCAAGATATTTTCTCTCAGTCCGTATAATCCAATTAGTACCCTTACCTAGAGTTGCGTCATCTGGATCCTATTTTATATCCTGAGTATAAAGATTCCAGATTTTTTTTAAACTAAAGAAATTCCTATTATCTTGATAACCTAAACTTTTATCATTCCATTCATACCAGAGTGATTGAATGTTATCAGAACTTTCTACATCAGAACGATACCAAAAAGATAAACGATAGACACCTCTACTAATTGAAGTATCAATATTAGAATGAATAGCATCTACATACGGATCGGCAGTATCTCCAATTGCATCCTTAGATATAGTATAATTAGCATTATTATACCCCCAATCAGAAAACGAAAGCCATGAACACCAAGGAGCATTATTTGTTATACCTAAAGCGTAATTAGTAGCGTCTAGTATCGGATTTTGAACAATCTTAAAGTTAGTTATTTTAACTTTACCTACATTCGCCTGTACATAGAAACCACTTGATATAACATCACCGAACTGCACTTGGTTAATAGTATAACTTTCAACTCGGTGTAATTTACCACTTTCCTTATTCAAATAAGTCCAGCAACTAATGTAATTATAATTACTATTAGTAACATCATTAACGTTCAATTCATAACCTATACGGTCCGTGACAGAATTAATATCGCTAGTAGGCTTAAAACCAGACCATTCAATATCATAACTAATAGTAATCGTACTTCTACCAAGCATAAAAAGTGAATTCAATAAATCTGTATTCTGCTTAGCTGTCCTCGATCTAAATAACGGGGTAGGTCTCCCCGAACCTGTTAAAGCCGTGTCGTCATTAGTATTACTAGGATAAGTAAACCCAGCAGTATCTAACTCAATAATATTCCTAGGAACAATATCATTAGCCAACGTAATCATTTGATTAAAGGTTAATTGGTCTGTTATACCATAAGCATTTCTAAAACCATCTCCAAGAGAATTAAAAGTATCTTTTACAGTCATATTACCACCCTTTCAAATAAGTGAAAAAGTGACAACATAAGAAAAGATAATTTATTCTCCCCCCCTAACTAGGGTATTAGAGGTATACGGTAAAGGAAAAGTACCTACATTTAACATAGGTCTTGCATACTTAAATGTTCCTTTAGTATATGGACTACCAGATAAACCTATGTTTATGGTATCTGCTACCGCCAATTTAAAAGTAACAGTTATTAAACCCTGTTGCTGGGGTTTAATCCAAACATTAGAATAGGTTCCCCAAAAAAAACTAGAACTATCTCCTAATCCAGTATTCCCTACATCAGTCTTATACCATTCTATACGGTTACCAGTATGACCCTTATAACCAGTTAAATCAACATATACCGAATAGGTATAAGTACCAGCAGGTAATGATAGTTTCTGATAAAAGATATGTGACCACTGATTATCATCAACATTAGCTTCCTTATAATTATCAGAAGTATCAGGCAATAAATTATAAGTTGTCAACCCTGTAGCCATGCTACTCATATCAGCTAAAGAAAGCTTATATTGATAGCCAGAAGCAGAACGTAAATTATTAGCTAATGTACCTAAAGTATCTTGTATACTCATGTTGTCACCTCCTCACATTGTTGTCAGTGGATTAAGATCAATATTAAAACACTACTTACCACTTCCCATTTAAAATTGCGTCATCTACATAAGACTTAATTTCATTTTTATCTGCGTCAGTCCAATAGTCAGTGCCTCGGATCGGGGTCTTACCATCAGTCCCAGCTCTTCCTTGTGAAGGTTTGCCAGTATCTCTTGACCCAACATACCAATGACCATTCGATCCGATATAAGGAGTGTCCCCGTCCTTACCTGATGCACCGGGAACACCTTGCTGGCCATCTTTACCTGGTTCACCCTGTGGACCTTGCATACCCTGGGAAGGTTTCCCAGTATCTTGATCACCAAGATACCAGTTTCCATTGCTACCGATATGCGGAGTTATTCCATCTTTACCTGGCGCACCGGGAGCACCCTGCTGGCCGGGTTGCCCAGGATCACCTTGTGGGCCTTGCTTACCATCTTCACCTTTAGGCCCTTGCACCCCTTGAGCACCAGAGAAGTCAGCAATGAACTTGAACTCGGTGCCGTTCCACAAGTACATTGAAGCATTGTCTGGGTCACCGACTTCTGAAGCGATCATGACGAAATCACCGTCAGTCAAACCGTCACTAGACATATTAGCCTTTGATGTAAAAGTCTTGGCAATGGCGAAAGCTTTCCCATCTTTACCATCCTTACCATCAGCGCCTTGCGGACCTGGCGTACCAGGATCACCTTTGGGTCCTCGATCACCATCTTTGCCGGGTTCTCCTTTAGGTCCTTGCGGACCCTTGATGTTACCAATCCAAGAACCATAGTTAAATGTCCCGCCACCTTGAGCAGTTTTATTAGTAATATTGACCTTAGTAATCATTGCCATATTACCGTCAGCGTTAATCATAATATCATTAACTTTAGGTGGATTAGAAGCACTTGCGTTAACTAAATCCGTAAACCAGCAGTTTTCTCCATTAGGACCATGACTCTGCGTACTTTGCCAAACAGAATGACCATCTTTTCCTGCTATACCTTGAGGACCTTGAGATCCGGTATCACCTTTTACACCCTGAGGTCCTTGTGGTCCGGTTAAACCCTGCTTACCTTGAATCCCTTGAATTCCTTGAATACCTTGTGGTCCTTGAATACCTTGGGCACCAGAAAGATCAGAAATATAAACAAACTTACTTCCGTCCCAAACGTAAAGCTTTGAATTATCTGGATCACTAACATTACTTGCAATCATTGTAAAGTCACCGTCAGTAAATCCAGCGCCTTTACTTGCTTCCATTGCAGAAACAGACTCAAAAGTCTTTCTAATGTTAAAGTTCTTACCAGCCGGACCAATTGGACCTTGTGGACCAGTAGCACCAGTATTACCTTGAATACCTTGAATACCTTGAGGACCTTGTAAACCAGTAGCACCACGATCACCTTTTGGTCCAGCTACACCAGCTAAGTTAGCTAAGTAAGGACCATAATTAAACGTACCTCCACCAGCTTCGGGAACTCCACCATAGCTAACACCAGTTACTTGCACTAAGTGACCACTGCTCAAAACAACTAAGTCACTAACCTGTGGTCCTCGATCTGGAGCAGAGCCTTTTAGATCAGTCCAATATGAGCCACGAAAGTTTTCTCCATAATCATGAGTATCAAACCAGATGTTATAACCACGATCACCCTTAGGACCAGTAGGACCAACTAGAGTCTTTTCATAGTCCTTAAAGCTACCAGTAAAACCAGCGTCCCGTGCTAATTCATACAAAGACTTACCAGTCTCACCCTTAGGAATATCAAAATGTAAAACATCATACTGATCTAGGTAAACATTAGCGTTTTTATTAGAGTCAATTGTCGATACTTTAATATCTTTAATATCAATATCATGGACGTGCAAAACTTGGCGTTCAACAATCTTACTCGTATCGGGAGGAGTAATATTAGTAGCTTCGGGAGTAAAGATACTCTTAAAGACTAATCTGTTGTTATTATAAGCCAAAGTAATATACTTTGCTGTATTGCTAGGATAATACTCCATATGGTCTGAATAACGCATACTAAGATAAAAAGCATAGGTTCCTAGTCCTAATGAAGATAACTGGCTTAGTTTAAAGTAAACACCATCGTCATTAGCATTTACTGGAATAGTTAAACGACTATTACCACTAAGATCATAGAAGTGCATATTTAATTCCACGTTAAAGAACTGTAAGCTCTTTTGCGAATTAGTAGGAACTAAATAAATTGTTGTATCATTATCACTAGGAATGCTTGAAATAAAACTTAATTTATTCATTAGACCCTTGCATTCCCCTTTCTTATCACATGGTTTCGCTAATTGTAATATAGGGGATTAAACCAATGTAAAATAAAAAACCTTTCCTACATACTAGCAGAAAAGGCTGTAAACAAAATTATAAGTATAGTGACAATTAACATCCCAAATCAACTTAATTAAAGTATATCAAATACCCACCCGTCCGTCAATCAAATCAGAAGGTAAATCATAAGTTATTTCTAACTGAGAATCAGTTACTCGTTTAAAATAAAGAAGAGTCTGTCCGGGATAGTAATCCCTAGTGTCCCTAGTTTTAATCTCTAAGTATAGACCAAAATAAACACCATCCATAAACACGGATAGCTTTTGAGGATCGAAGTAAACACCGTTGCTATCATAGTTAGCTTCAATATCACCAACAGTCTTTTCGCCTTTTAGTGTGATTACGTGAAAGATTAACTTACTATTATTGTAGGAAATGACTGAATTAGAGCTAATAGGAAGGAAATAGATCTTATCCTTGTCACTAATAGAATCCAAAATATTTAAATAATTCAATTACAATCACTCTCTTTTAATTTTAATATAAAAAGCCTAGCTAATTAGCTAGACTTCTTTTTAGTAGCTCAATACCTGTCCGGGGTAAATTAGATTAGCATTTCTTAAACCATTAGTAGCTACTAAATGATTTACAGAAGTACCTAGGCGATAAGCAATTGTTGAAAGGTTATCGCCATAACGAACAGTATATGACTTACGTTGTTGTACTTGAGCGTTTCCACTAATCTTTAATACTTGACCGGGGTAAATAGTATTGTAAATACTCTTACCATTAATTTGTGCAAGAGTATACATACTCATACCATGATCATTAGCAATCTTCCACCAGCTATCCCCGTAACGAACAGTGTAGGTTGAAGTTTGTTGAGTATTAGCGCTTGGTACCGGTTTTTGCACCTTGTTAGAAACAGGATTACCTTCGCCTTTATCAGCTACCCGAAGAACTTGTCCGGGGTAGATTACAGAATTAATAGTACTTCCATTAAGCTTAGCTAAGGCGTACATATCCATTCCGTGATCATTAGCAATCTTCCACCAGCTATCACCGGACTTAACCACATAATTATGGGTATCTTGATGAAGTTGCTTACCTTGTTCCGTTGCTGGAGTTTCTGTCTTAGGCTTCTGAGCATTACCATTAGTATAACCATTATCAGTAATACCAGTGAGGTCAATATTCCGATCAAGACCACCAGCAATCGCTGTTGACGTATATTGGAACATACCAATATTTTCAAAGCTAGGGAAGAAGTTATAATTAGGTTCTCTAGTTACTGAATAATTAGGGTATTCCGCCAACCAGAGTTGATACTTACTTGCTAAATAATGAAGATCAGTATTATTTACAAGAAAATTCTTATAACCATAAACCATTGGAGTATAACCTGCATCTTTAATTCGTTGACAAGCATGGTCAATAGCTTGAGTACTCTGGTAACCAGATTCTACGTCTAAAGCAATAATTGAACCTTTAGGTGTTTGTACCTTAGGCAAAAAGTAATTTAATACTTGATCCGCCTGTTGAGTAGTCGTAACATTTTGCCACCAGATATAATTATGTGCCCGTTTGCCTTGAGCAATAGCACTTCTTACCTGTGATCCATAAGTCCACTGGTCATAAAGATTCCAACCAGTAGTAGTACCACCCATTTGAATAATAGCGAACTTATCATCTGGATACCCAAAGATACCATTAGATCCTTGATACTTGGACCAATCGACACCATGATCCCCCTTGGCCGCCATTACAGTTCCAGAGGAAAGAGACATCGTTGCTCCAAGAGTTACTAAGGCTACTATTGCAACAGCTAAATTCTTAAAATAATGTTTTCCCATTGCTAGAGTTAGCACTAGGAGAAACTAGGTTACGGCTAGACTATCCTAGTCTAACATTCCAACCTCCTTATATTGAGTTCAATACAAGAAATAAGATTGTACAATCTTGTATCAGTATTAATATAAGGAAGCAAAAGAAAAACACCCTGCGCTGGAGATACCACAGGATGTTTAACAGAAAATAAGAAAAAGAAGTATAATAATGACTAAACACCATTATACAAGGCTAAGAAGAATAAAATGAGAAAGACTTCTTAGCCAATAGCAATTGCAGGAATCGAACCTACTTAGATAGAAAACAAAAACAAATGAAAAATTAAGAACTTAATCATTTTTAAATAAAAGGAACTTTGCTAGAAAACCTATTGTCTTATGTATTATAACTAAATTATTTTGAAATCCAATTTTATTGGAAGGAGGTGTTTTTATGAAATTCTATCTATTCCACATAATTGCTACAATGTCCCGACCGAGACTCGGACTCGGATTTTCGGATTAGAAATCCGATGTTTTATCCAGTTAGACTATCGAGACAAGTGTGCTAATTGCACACGGTTACACTTACACGTCCGAACAAAAATTACAAACCAAAAGAAGTCACTATTCAACAAATGTCTAACTCTAAGAAGGCAGGACCTAGCTATCATCACCCAAAGGTAGCTAAGCCCAATTGCGGAGACAGGACTTGAACCTGTGACCTCCAGATAATGGGTCTGGCGAGCTACCAACTGCTCCACTCCACGATAAGAAAGGATTGGTCATTTGACTAACATTTAATTAATGTATTTAACCAACAATTCTATAATACACCTGTCTTATTAGAAAAGCAAGAGGAATTGTGAATTAATTTCCAAAATTCATCTGATCCAATTCGCTCATATCAAAACCCTGTCCGAAATCAAGGTCTTCTTGACCTTTGGGGACTTTTTGTTCCTTTTTAAGCCGACCAATTAAGCGACCAGCGTCTTTCTTCGTTAAATTATCTAAGTCTAAGCTTGCTGGGTCCTTATCAGCTTTATTAGCTAATTGTCGAATGTAATTAAGTTGGCGAGTAGTAGCAGGTTCTCCCGAACGACTATGAGGTTTCATTTCTCCTAATTGTTTAGGCTGATAACCCTGATTAGTGGCTGGCGCTTTAGTTAAGCAAAGAAGCATATTGTCTTCGTTAAATGGAACAATGTTAGCTACTCGGTATTCATTACCGACAGTAATCTCTTTAACTTTTTCTTCTACCTTATCTTTTTCAACGGTATAAGCTAGATCAATATAATTCATGTTAATCGTCCTCCTCTTCCCTAGCTCCTGCTAGTTCTGTTTCTAAGTCAGCTATTCTATCATCGTATTCAGCCCGAATATCGTCAACATAGTTATCCCATTCATCATCTTTTTGGTCTAATTCGTCATCAAGATTAGTGATTTGTGTAGTAGCTTCTCCAAGAAGCTCAATTAAGCTAAAAGCTAAATCTTTAAATCTATCTTCTACATTATCATAATACTTTGGGTCTATATCTCGAAGAGTAGCCTTAACATAGTCAAGCCAACGGGTATGACTATTAACAAGTCTAGCGTCTATATCAATGTTTTCTCCTGCATGATCAATAAGCTCTTTAATAGTAATTGCCACAGTAAATAATCCTCACATTCAACTAAAATTGGACTAATTAAGATAAAATAAAAAGCCCTATGTATACCTTAAGTATAACATAAGACTAATTGATGTCAATTATTTAATTTTACCACCAACCGTGAGCTTGACGGAAGGCAACAGCACCTGCTACAGAACCATATCGAGAATTAGCATAATTAATCATACCTTGGGTTTGAGAAGCAACAGAGCCAGTTCCCCAACTTTGATTAGTTTGCCCTAAGCCAGAGTATTGACCATTTGTAGCATTAGGATTACCACCGGATTCAGGCATTACAATAGAACTCCACATAGCTTCAGTACCACCAGCAGAAATAAATTGGTCATGAACTGAACCGGAAACAGCAGATGTAGCTGGTTGACTTTGAACTGGGGTAGTTGATTGTTGTACAGGTGCTTGTGATTGCACTGGTTGGTTCTGTACAGGTTGAGTATTAACAGTAGCTTGACTAGCTGGTTGGGCTTGACTAGCTGGTTGGGCTTGACTAGCTGGTTGAGCTTGGCTAGCTACTGGAGCCTGTACATTGTTAGTAGTTGGTTGCTGTGCTTCTGGAGTAAGCACTAAAATATCACCAACGAAGATCTTGTTAGCATCGCTAAGGTTACTAGCAGATGCAATTGTTGATACGTCAGTACCGTACTTGTTAGCAATACTAGAAACAGTGTCTCCAGCTTCTACCCGTACATGAGTATCATCAATCTTAGTGTCAGCATTAGCTGTAGTAGCACCAAGTAAAGCACCTGCCATCACAGCACCAGCTAAAGCGAATTTAACATTGTTCTTCTTAGATAATAAAATAAACCATCTATCCTTTCATTTACATACGAATTCTTTGTTTGTTCATATAAAATTCATATTTGATATTACATCTTTACTATAGCACGCACCTATTACAGAACAACTACAGAAATGTTACAACAATATTACAAAATTAAGACAAAATAAAAAGACCTGTCAATTAGACAAGTCCTAATTATTAATTATTATCTTTTTTTACTAAGCAAATGTTTGAGAAATTCAAGGCTATCGTCTTCGTCTAAGGAAATAACTTCCATATGGTCATCGTCCTCAGTTGATTCACTTTCCGTACTATCGTCATCGGTAAGCGTGATGCTGATAATATCATTGGCTAATTCTTGTGGGAAATCAGTAGTTGTACAAAGAGCGTCAACCGCTACACCAATTGAGAAGATAATGTCTTCAATATCAGCTCCGTCCCAAGTATCACCCATTTTTTCAATTAGGTCTTGTGCCATATCCATAGATCGTTCGTATTTTGCTTGGTCTTCATTACTAAGTTTAGTCATTATTATAACTTCCTTTCCTTTAATATGTTTTAATTCTAACTTCGATATTTTTAGAAGTCAATCATTTATTAAGTGAATTTAAGGTTAATTCTTGACTAGCTAATGCTTTAGTATGCTGATCTATGTTTCCAGCCTTAACAACTAAGTTAGGGTAATCTTGAATTCGTCTAACAATCGTCTTTAGTAAGTCAACATTTTTTACCTTAGTTCCATTAGTAGTAACAAATCCTGTATAACACCAAGTAGCCAACCAACTACTTTTAGTAAGTAAATCTACTAAGTATTGAGAGTCAGATACTAAAACGATCTTTCTGTTCTTAATACCTTTGCCATTTAATAGAAAAGTATTAAGAGCTTTAAGTAATAAACGTCCATTAGTAGTCTTGTGATCAATCTTCTTGCAATCTTTAACCTTGCCATTAATTAAATTATTAATTGAGTAAGCATAAGCACCAGTTTGTTCTTTAGCATTATTTAATCCGTGAAGATAAACAATATACTTTGCGTCTTCTGGAATCTTATCTACTAATATAAGGGGTTTGAATTGTTCTGAAAATCCTCTATGTTTAGGGACTTTCATTTCTTTAAACCCTTTATTGGGACGCATTGGCTTAGGTCCTTTATTTAAAGCATTAACTGAAATAAAATGACTAGCCTCTTTTTTAGTCTTAAATTTCTTAAATCTAGCCCCTCGATAGTCCTTAACCTGCTTAAGGCAATCTGAATAATTAGTGTAGATCCCAACCTTACGACCTCGGGCAACAGCATAATAGGCTTTAATCTTTTTAGGACTTCTTTTATCTTTTAAATTATTCTTCCACATTTTAGTTCTCCTAGTTTTGTTCTAAGTACTCATCCATTGCTTGATTAACTAATAAGTCAACTCGATTATTACCTAAGGTATAACTATGACCTTTTACCCACATAAAGCTTAAGTCTTTGAACGACTTAACTAATTCATATAAGGGTTTAATAATCTTCTGATTTTTAACAGGATCCTTCCCACGTTCCCAACCATTTTTAATCCAACTATCAACCCACTGTAAAGCAAAGATATTAATAACATAGCGTGAATCACTTACTATTAATAGCTTTTTATCAGATAAATTCTTATAATGGCTTAAAGCTGAGTACAAAGCGGTTAATTCCATGATTTGATTAGTGGTATCTGGAACAGCTCTTTTACCACTCTGAATTAAACCGGTTTCACTATTGTAATAGGACCAAGCATAAGCACCTAGATTAACAGATGATCTGAAACCACCATCTGTGTAAATAATATGTTCAAACCCATCCATACTATCTACTTGTTTGTATTGACGATTGTTAAAGTCATCAATAAAGCTTTGAGCTTCTTCTAGGGTATAAAAACCTTTGAACCTAGCTCCACCAAATCCGTCAATCTCTTGTTTGCACTTTTTCCAAGAATTATAAATCCCCGGATGAAATCCTCTAGCGACAGCGTAATAACGTTTACCTTTACTCATTTTATTTTGTCTCCTTCTTTTTCTTATTCTTGATAATATCAATAGTAGGTTCCCAGTCTAATGGTTTTTTATCCCTAGTTAAGTTTTCACAAATCATATTACCTTTAACTAAAGCACTAGTAGCAAGATAAACTTCTTTATCTTTTAATAAGTTCAAAATATCATTAACTATTGGATAGTAATAAGTAAGCTTATTAATTAAGTCTGAATCAGCAAATCCTCCAAGAAAAGATCTAATTGAAGAATTATCAGTATAAATACCGATCCGCTTACTCTTACTCTTTATATCAATATAACTTAGCCCTTGAAATAAACTTATTAAATATGTATTAATAAGACTAGGACTTTGAATTGTAGTCTTAGTAAAGAAATTATCTGATCCTTGACTTAAAACAAAGTATTGGAAAGTAGAATCATAGGTTTCACTTCCCTTATGTTTATAATTACTAACCGTGTTATTGATAATAAATAGATTGTTTTCAATGTAAGGGAAGTAGTCTCGATAACTAGCAGGGTGATATTTAATAGGATCTAATCTCTTAATCCTTCTCTTCAACCTGTTAAACTTATTTTGTTGTGAGAGCTTTCTCATTTTATTCATCTCCATTGTATCTTATTCATTACTTGCTATCTTATCTAGTTAAGTAACATTATGTGTAAATCTTAACTTCATCATTCTTAGAAGTCAATCCTTACTTAAGATCTTCTTTATAACTTTCTGTTACTCTTACCCTATCTTTATCTTATATCTTAGTATTAATAGGATTAGTAATTACTACTCTATACTCTATCTTATCTTCCTCTATCTTAATACCTAGTACTAGCTCAGACTAAACAACGCTAAGCTAAAACAACAACAACAGGAACTCCTAGGGCTTAATAGTCTAACTAATATTACTAATATACTAGTATTACTAATGATAAAGTATAAGTAGTATTAAGTACTAATAAGTACTAGAGATGACTGTCATTATTCTAACTTAGCTTTGCAGTTAAGCCTGAATATGAAACCACACTTACGTGCAGACAAAAGTCATTATATCTATTACAGATACCACAAAATCAGCTTACCAGAAATACTAACATTAAGTTAGTCAGCAATAATTAACTTCTGCTACCATAGCTACCTCGTTAAAAATTGATATTGACTGGTAAACTAATTTTGATTCCGTACATGCTATTTGATATAACATCCATATTTAACCCATTCTTACCCTAGGTCCGAAAGTATCTCCATGTTTTAGCCGTATGGAGCCGGGCACGTTATTTGTTACTCCTTAGGTGTTCTTCACCTAAGCTTGTGTTTGATCGATGTGATCAACCTACTTCGGATATGGAATGCTCTGGAATCAAGATCTCCAACCTCGCCGTTCTCTGCCACATGGACAGACTGGTCTAGGCGCTGTACCAATGATCGAATCGTTAAAACATTTCATATAAACGCTCTCATCCTACTAACGTTCTGGATTTCAAAACGAGGTAACTTAAGTCCTGCTACTACCGTTGGAGTCCTCCCCACCGACTAGCCATGCTTAAGCAGTGATGTATACATGGATTGTTGTCGGTTCTTATATGATTAATCTTTTCCTAGCTCAGGGTTCTGTGCTGATAATCACTGAAAAGTGTTTCGAGAATTACAGCTAATCTAAAGACTAATATTTTTCAACTGTAAAAATTATATCACACTTTATCCCATTAAAACCATTTTGTAGTGAAAAAAAAAATAAAATTTTCTTGCTATAGAATTAGCATTTCGGATTGGTTTAAGGAGTATAATTAAGTCATTGAATCTGAACAACGAAAAGAGAATATTGAATGTACCATGCAATTATCTTTCATACACCTAATTGTATGAAGTGTAAGTTAACAGAAAAGCAATTATCCCAGTCGATGTCAACAAAAATGGTCTTGGTTGATCGTTTAGCTGAGACTCGAATGGATATTATCAACTACATGGAAAGTCACGGAATGGTTTCGTCACCTTTGGTTAGGATCTACTTAGGAGATAAGCTAGTGGACGAGTGGAATGACTTTCAAGTATCAAAAATCAAGCAGTGGAAAGGTAGAGTTGGTTAATCAAGACTTATTATGTAAAATTGTATTACTTGTTCAAATACATCGGCTATTCTAATTATGAAATGGTCAATATGATTGAAAATTTGATTAGTAATCCTTATTCAGACGTTTATAAGCTACGGGATCAGTTAGACGAGTTTGAATTAGTTAAATTTAGACAACTTTCGGAGGGTCCAGTTGCTTATACCGTCTGTAAAGCTCCAGAATGCGCTGTGAGCCGTTTTAAGGAAGTTCTGGTACCATTAGCCGAAACTGGTGTAAAACACAATGTAGATACCTCCCTGTTGAAATTACAGCTTGATACGAATGTTCATGTAGCTGAGGATCGAATGCTATTGCTTTTGAAATAAGGTGTTAGTATGGAATTTGAAATTATTTCTCCCCACCCCTTGGTTGATAATCTAAAGGGTGAGTTGTTGAATATGGAGAAACAGGTAAAGGAAATTATTAAAGATCCTAACTTTGATGGTCTGTATTTTACAGACGGCTACCAAGGTGAAATCTTAGTTAATGCAATGCACAAAAAAGTGATTGGTAAGAAGCTAACTGGTTATTTTGCCATGAAATCAGACCTATCCAATATGGATCGAGTTATCAATAGCGTTGTTAGTGCTTGGAAACAACAAGCAACGGAACAGGGTATTAGGGATTTCAATAATTTCTTAAAAGCTATGTATGAAGAGGACGTGGAATAATCGAAAAGACACTTTACCAACACGTTTTAGATTTGTTGGATAAACGTAATGTACCTGTAGAGTCTTTGGGTGGGCTTGTGTACGCAGGACAAAAAGAACATAACCCAGATATTGAATTAGACGAATGTATTGATGCTGTTTACCACGTATTGAATAAGCGTGAAATTCAAAACATCTTGCTTTTGGGTATTAATCTTGATATGTGGGCTGATCGAGGAATTGAAGATCAATATCTTGCTGAAATTCTTAATGAAGACTCGGGACTTTTTCAGTGTGATGAGACACTTTCTCATGGTTGTGTTGAGATCTTCGGTGGGATTGGTATTTCAAATCTAGGCTATTTAGATCATGTAAAGCCCGGAATTATTGGTAAGGTAGACGCACGTAAGAATAGCTGTAATGTATTCTTAGACGACATCCTAGCTGGAATTGTTGCGTCTGCTGAGGCTTATGTTGCTAATAAACATCCTATGGGTGTGTATCAAGAATTTGAAGGGAGAAATTAATATGACTGGAATGAAAGCACAAGTTAAGCACCAATTGCGTTCTAAGGGTATTAGAACGATTACAACTGATACGGGTAAGGTTCTTAAGCTTCAACAAGCTAAGACCTCTGAATTGATCAAAGTAGCAAGTAAGTTAGCTTAGGGGGATTTTATGAAAAGCTTAGTTAGTCCATATTTTGCCGAATACCAAGATAAAGAAGTTAAATTTACTGTTAAGAAGTTAGTCAAATTAATGGCTCAACGTTTTTACTTTAGTGTTTTGCATGGTAAGAGTGAAGATGTTAAACCCGTGTTTGAACGCTTTATTGATAAAGATACTAAGACTGGCTATGTTCGCTTAACATATTCTAAGAATAGAGTAACGTGTGTGTATTCAGATAAAGGTTATATTGACTACACTATTAAGGAAACGATGTTAGGTCTATTAGGTGATTTTAACTTAGAAACTAGTGTCCTTGACCTTACTCCAGAGGATTTCCAAAAGTGGTTCTTAGAAGAACTTAAATCCCTTGTTGACCAAGAAGAAGGGGTTACCTTAGTTGCAGAAGAATCTGTGGTTCAAAGTCCTTATGATAATAGCGATGAAGAAAACTATACAATTCAATTAACCTTGGACGTAGATTTACCTAATTTAGAAGTAGAAAAGGAACCAGAAGGAGAAGAATAACAAGATGGTGAAGAGACGGTTGAATAGCAATCGTCAACGTGTTTATCAAGTTCTCTATGATATTGGAGTTAAGTATCCCGGTATGTTAGTAATTAACTGCCGGGATATTTCTGATAAGCAGTTGGAACGGTTGGAAAAACAAAATAAGATCTATCGTAATGACAGACGAACTGAGCTTGACTTTGGCTTTACTGAGCATACTTATCGCTTTGCTGGAATTACCGATCAATACTTAATGATTGACGACTTAGTTAGTCAAATGATTGTGATGTCATTAGAGACAGTACAAAAAGGAATTAGCATTAAGGATTATCAAGCCCATCCCGACTTACTTAAAGCAGTTGACCAAACTAAATGTTATTTACCAGAAGGATTTATCCCCACTACAGAAATTAATAAAATGTTTGCTACTGGTGGTAAGATATGTTATTATAATAAAGAACTTACGAGTATTGGTCGTTTAGGCAATATTCTTCGGGCGGGGGACTTCACATTAACCTCCGATTCGAGTGAGTTAGAACTTTAGATATTTGAATAGTCATAGAGCAAGCCTCTAGGTCCCGCCTTGGGGACTAATATGATTTTAAGGGATTTCAGTTCGTGATACCGTAAGAAGAAGGGATTTAGAATTATCGAATTGAACCTGAGGTGATACGGAGGGCTATGGTGACATGGTTGTCTGTATAGGGAGAACATCTCAACGTAGGTGGGTCTGATCCCATTCCCGTTCTTGGCTAGGAGAATATGAATGTGTACGAGTAATAATTCACAGCAACTCCAGTACAGGAGGGTGAATGCCCACTAGGGGCGATCCAACCTAACCGTTAAAAAGGTCTGGATGTTTGTTAGATAATATTTGTTCCATAGCGTTGGAGACTGTGGTGGTCGTTTCGATTGTCTACCTTGTGTGGGCTTGGAAAGTGGGATTTTGGCGGATTCACCAACTTCTAGCACTTCGGCTTTAATAATCACAAGGCAAGGGTTGAGGGACGTTATGGACGATATAAAAAGCTGATAGATTACAATGTTCATGCAATGGTTCATGTAAATATGAGAAAAGCGAGACTCCCACACGGGTAGAAGGGTAGCACTTGGTTCAGCGCCGACAACCACTAGGTTGGTCATATAAAACTGTCAGCGAACCATCATGGATTGCATTGCAGGTTTTAATCAAGACCGAATTTGATGTTGTTAGTAACTATGATTTCAATTTGTTTTGTTGCTTAGTCTAATAGGTTGTACAGCTTTCCTTAAAAGCTATTTTCAGATTTAATTATATTTTGCGGGAATTAGTTCAATTGGTAGAACCTCGGAGCGTTTTCTCGTTCCACCAACATCAGTTCAATTCTGATATTCCTGCTTATAGCCCACATACCATTTACAAAATTACCTAAACGTATGTTCAATGTGGGCTAGAAGTGCTGGAAGTTTAGTGACACTTTTCGTGGGGCACTATAATATTACTGTAATGAAAATAAGTGTTAATTGGGTAATACTTCAATGGTAGAATGATTGGGATAGCTATGTTAAATAATTAAGCCCAAGACGAAGGTTCGATTCCTTTCTTACCCACTGCTTGATAAGGTAGCTCCTTGTTAAGCTAAATCAATAGCTAGTTGCTGATATTAATGGCGTAGAGTAAGCAGTTGATGACTGTAGGCTCATGCGAACAGTACAGTAAACACGCCGGAAACATGAATTAGTTGAGGCTAAGTGTGGGATCGGCGAAAAGGTAGCCCAGTTAATCGAGGGTAAAAGTGTGCGACTTTGCATAGTGTCTGGCACGAATACCTCATCCAGACGTTAAAAAGACAGTAAGAGTAGGCTTGGCAACCTATTACCTAGTGAGCAATGCGGAATTGCTAAGTACGATGCAAAACCTAGGGGAAGTTAAGGTCTCAAACGATGGTCTCCCTTAACTATTATAGTTTAGCATTCGAGTAATGTTAAAATTATTGCGATTACTGAGACCCATTCCAGTTGTTGGGTCTCACCTCTGGTCCTATGGTCTAATTGGTTTAGGACGCATGGTTGTCTCCCGTGAGATTGAGAGTTCGAGTCTCTCTAGGACCGTACCTCGTGTTCATTAGGGCGCTTTATTTTCGTCTTCGGACTCCTTCTAGTTACAGGTCTAGTAGGTAAAAGATATACACAATAGGAAGTCAACCTGTATGAGTGTTATATCTGTAAGTAAAGTATTAGGGTGCAAGTCCCTACGGGGTGGTAGGAGTGTATCCTCCGTCCTACCATTATGGTATATGTAAACAAGAACCGTGTTTAGGCTTTTATTACGAGAATTAAAAGCCCTTTTCTTTTCAGTTCTTGAAGTAAGAACGAGATAAGGGTTAGTTAACTGTTGCTCACCTTATCTAAAATAATAACGAGTATAAATGCAATTGCTGGAATACGCTGTGAATGTTCTAAACAGTGTAAGGGTAGTAGTTCAATGGCAGATCATGCAAGGACGGAGGTTCGATTCCTTCCTACCCTATTTTCTTTATTACGTATTTAGTTCTCCCCTAACTATGGTATAATTAATACATATCACAGCTAGAGGAGTTTTTATATATAATGACAAAGACAGTTTACTTTTGTGCAGGATGGCTATGGGGGCTAAGAAGAATAAATGGATAAAATAAAGCTGATTTTGGGTGACGCTGTAGAAAAGCTCAAAACATTAGACGATTCATCAGTAGATTTAATTGTGGCAGATCCACCCTATAATTTAGGAAAAGATTATATCGATACTAATGACAAAATGCCTTTTAGTACTTATCACGAGTTTACTAGAGCGTGGATAAAAGAAGCTAATAGGGTTCTTAAAAAAGGTGGAACTATCTACGTATTTATGGGTATGCGTTTAATTTCATACTTGTTTGAAATAATGGAACAAGAAGAAAATCTAAATTTTATTTCTTGGATCACTTGGCATTATACCCAAGGAGTAGGTAAGAAAAAGGGCTGGAGTTCACGACACGATGATATTCTAATGTTTACAAAGGGAAAAAAGTATACATTTAACTTGGATGCCATTAGGATCCCACAGAAATATTATAGAAGTATAAACAATATGAGAGGCGCTAATCCGGGCAATGTATGGGATTTTAGTCATATACATTATTCTCAAAGCAATAGAGCCTCTCAACATCCTACCCAAAAACCAGAAGGTGTTATTGAGAGAATGATCTTAGCTTCTTCAAATGAAAACGACGTAGTTTTAGATCCATTTAGCGGAAGTGGTACCACAATGAGAGTTGTACAGCAATTAAATAGACGTGGAATAGGAATTGAGATAGAACCACAATACATTGAAGAAACTAAACAAAGACTTTCAGAACCATTCTTAGGCTTTGATTCAATTGATGAAAGGGTATTACGTATTCCTAACGATTTAAACAATCGTTCCATCAGAGACGAATATTTAAGGAACCATATTAATTGGTTTCTTAATAACCATATGGACCGTTTAGAAGATGTGTTAGAAGATTTCATAATAAAATATAGCAAAAAATTTAATGCTGACGAAATGGCTTTAGTAGAAGACATTGCACAAAAAAATGATATAAAATTACCATCGGGTAAGAAACCACTAGAAATTAGAGAATAGACTTGTCCTAAGTGTGGGACTAACCATGGTAAAATAGCTTAGTTCTGTAAGTTAGGTTTAGTGAATACACTTGTAAGATCCTAAATACTACCAAGTGTTCCCAGAAACCCGGGATTTCAATCCCGACGTAGTTCATTCCTGTATATTCTGTAGACAGTGCTGGGACTATAAAGTTTTATCCTAACTCCAAATCAACTGGATTATGGAATATAAAAGATAGGACAGAGAATGATAGAGAGTATAGTGGCTTGCGGTGGTATCAAAGTAAGTATAGGAGTTGTAATTAATCAAAATCTTTGCAGTAATTATAATGTTAATCTGGTTATCTGGTTTTGGGTTATATGATTTAAAGTCGATTTTTAGGAGAATTGTTCATCCATATAGGCAATTAGATAAGGAAGATCATGATGAGTTTAGTATCTTAGATGATACTTATAATTTATCGACTTTCAAGGGTCGAGTATACCTACTGTTAACTAGCTGGGTGCTTGAGATTGTAACATTCTTTCTTTTGCTTGGTCTAGCTCATGTAGCAGGGATTGGATCTGAATTAAAAGGTACCTTGTTATTATTCTTAGTAATTAGCTGTCTTGCAGATTTAAATACTGATTATTACCGAGTTAATTACTATTTAAATGGTACTAAGGATTATGTAGGTTGTTATTTAGGAATTATAATCGGCTTATTCTTATGCTACTTATACGGGGTACTGATTTATCAAGTAGTTACATTGGCAATATTAAATTAAGTATTAGCTATGGAGGTCTATTAATTAGGTCTCTTTTTTGGTATAATAAGAAAGATGTCGTAAGACGGATAAGGCTTACTCTACTATCCACTAGGGTAAGACCTATTAACTATAAAGGAAGTGTATAGGGTGGATAATACTAAAAAGGTAGATCCTTTAGTAAAAAATGATAAGTTTATTGGTACTTATTGGCAATGGCTAAAGAGAGAATTAAGTGGGTGGGATAGAGTTCCTTGGTTAATTTTTGGCTTAGGGATTGGATTACAATTAGGTATTTTAATTTTTAATCCTATTAATTGGGTTACTATCGTATCTTTCATTGGTATCTTCTTTGGTTTTTGGTGTACGGTAGCTATGGCGGCTGGTGGCTATAACTATGCTGGCGAACGGGTTGCTACACACAGTATTAATGGGTTATTAGGCGCTATCTCAGTAGTAGCTTATATTATTGTTAATGCTCAAGCCGGTCACTGGTGGAGTTGTTTAGACCAATTGGTATTCTTCTTTATGATTGACCTTGGGCTAATGATTAATTGGCGTACTTGGGGACAAGGTAAGAATAATGTAATTAAAACCTTAACTAAACGTGGTTGGTTATATGTTATTTTAGCAATTATTATTGCGTGGATTGTATTATACTTCGTTGGGGTTGAATTACATGATACTAACCCCGTATGGGACGCACTAACCCTTGCTATTGGTGGTACGGCTAGTTGGTTATGCTTTAGAAGATATAGTCAAACTTTCACCCTATGGATTTGTTCAGATATAGTCAACGTAATATTATGGTTTACTACGATTAGTCAGGGAATTAGTTCTGCTTCGATTGCAATGTTTGCCATGACGATTATGTACTTTGTTACTGCTATTATGGGAAAGTTTAATTGGAAGCCAACAACTAAATAATTGAAATAAAAGGATAAGTGTAAAAACTTATCCTTTTTATATTGACTTCTTGTTAATTATAGATTAACATATAGATATACAGGAGGTGTTGATTATTTATGAAGTTAATTACGAGCTACTCAAAGAGAAGCGCAAAGAAAAGAACTTAACTTTAGAGGATATGGCTAAGATTTTAGGCTTAGGTAGTAGAACAGCATATTATTATAAGGAAATAGGTAAGAACGCCTTTTTAGATAGGGATATAGCTATAATTGTTCCTTTGCTGGGTATTACGTTTGATGAATTTTTTAAGAAAGAAGGAAGTTAATTATGACAGAAGAATTAGTTATTAAGAGAGATAAACAAGTAGTGACAACCAGCTTGCAGGTAGCAAATACTTTTGAGAAGAAACATCAGCACGTACTTCGTGATATTGACACACTTAAATAAGATGTGTCCAATTTGGACAGATGTTTGTCGAGGTATAAAAAAAAGCAGATTGATAAATAATTCAGTCTACTTAGGAGGTTATATATAAAATGGATAAATTTAAGTATGCTAATAAAGATATTCACATCTTCACTATTAATGATAACATATATTTAAATTTTAGGGAAATCTATAAGATTCTTAAAATAAGTAATTATCAACAATATTTTAAGTCTATTAGTACAGAACATACTAAACTATTGTCGTATAGTAAAGCAAACAAGGACGTATTTGATGAGCTTAATTATAATAAAAAGCAAAGTGTGTATTTAGTAGATTTGCAATGGGTATTAGATAATAGTTTAAATGTTAATAGCAAATTTAGATCTGCTTTGATTAAAGCAGAATCTCTGGAGGATGAGGTTAGCAAGGAAAGAGCTATTGTAGATGTTCCAGAAAAAGCTATTTCTGAGCTAGATACTCATTTAGGTAAAATTTTTAATTATAAGAGTAATGATATTAGAACTGTAATTTTAAATAGTGAACTATGGTTTCTTGCGAATGATATAACTAGGATATTAAAATACAGAAACGCATCTGATGCTCTCTATAAACACGTAGAAAAAGACGACCTCAAGTCCTTGTCCCCCAAGGTTTATCGAGATTCGCTAACAACCTTTTGGGATAATGAATATGACTATAGAAATAAGTCTATTATTAATATCGCTGGTTTGTTTTCTTTAATTATGGGAAGTCAAATGGAAGAGGCTAAGGACTTTAAACATTGGGTTACTCATGAAGTTTTAAGTAGCATCTATAAAACAGGATCTTATATTGATCCCACCCTTCAAGAAAAACAACCTAAAGCTCTTGTTTTAGAAAATCAGAAGTTAAAAGAAAAGTTATCCTCGTTAAAAAATGAGAATTTAAATTTGTTAAGAGAGAATAATAAGATACAAGGAAAGTATATTGAGGTTCTTGAAAGTGGTGTAAGTTTACAAAATAAAGTTAATATTACAGATAGTATTGCAGAGCCTATTAAATCAGAAACATCTATTAATAAACAATTATCATCTTATGCAAAAGGTAGAGCGGTTTACCTTAGTGAGTTTGCTAAAGTTTTTTCTGAACTACATAATGTTAGTTTGGGTAGAAATAGTTTGTTTAAATTTCTTAGAGATCATAAAATTTTTAGAGGTAAGAGAAGTCCTAAGTATAATCAACCTACTAAGCAATACGAGAATAGGGGTTATTTTAAGGTAACTGATTCAAGGACTGGTGATTATAAAGTTACTAAGTTAACCTATAACGGTCAAGTTTGGCTAGATAATTTTTTGCGGGATAATAAAAAGCTGTCTAAATATCTTGGCTAATTAATTAAAAGGATAAGTATAAAAAACTTATCCTTTTTCTATTGACTAAAAGTAATCGTTGTGATAACATTAATATTGTTGAAGGAAGGTGTTAATTATTGGAAAAGATAAATTTAGAAAAGATTAAGAATGCAAGAACTAAACAACGCCTTACACTGCAAGACTTAGCGGATAGCTTAAATCTAAGCCATCGAAGTGTCTATGCTTTAAAGGAGCAAGGGAAACGTTCTTTTAAGGTGGACGAGTTGCCTACTTTATGTAGGGTGTTGCATTTAACGCTAGACGAAATTTACACTAAAGAATAGGATAGGAAGTTTATGTTTGAATTTAATTATCATGATACATACGTATATGTAGTTAGCTATAATGGTAAGTACTGGGTAGATTGGAAATTATTAGCTTCTCCAGTATTTGACGAGGTTAACTATCAAAAATCAATGAGTAATAATTTTGCGTTGGATTGTCGATTAGTCTTAAAGACATCTATTCATAAAGACGATTTACCAAGCTTATATAAAATATATTTAGGTAAGTCATGTTACTTAGTAGAATTAAATGCTTTAACTGAATATTGTATTAATTCTGGTCCAATGGAATTTATTGACTTTATCTTTGATGTGGTTATTCCGAAAATTAACAAGACGGATCACGTACATATTGATTGTAAAACAGATAAACTTGTTAAGCGTAACCCTAAAAAAGAACAATCTGAAAAAGTTAATGTTGACCTAACTAAAGTTTTAGCAAGTATTGAAGAATTAAAAGAACATCAACAAATTATCGAGGAGAAACTAGATAAGTCTTTGGCTAATACTCCTCATCTATCTGCTAATGATCAAGAGTTAATTCGACTTTACCAAGAAAACCAAGCTTTATCATCTATTAATAATTATGCTCCTGTTTCTACTCAACCTACAAAGCGAGTTACGGTTGACCTCAGTAAAGAAACAGATAAGAGTATAAAAGACGATAAATCAATGACTATCGGAGATTTCTTACAGTCTTTTAATGCTATTTATAATCTACTCTATACAGAAGAAGAAGTTATTAAGATTTTAAAGGATAGTAAGCAATTAGGGAGTAGTAATATGAGACCTACTTATAATCAGCCTATTAATAATGCAAAGTATCGTCATTACTTTGTTGATGGTAGTGCGCCCAAGGGTAGAGTACCTAAGCTTTCTCGGGCTGGTCAATTATGGTTAGAAAAGAAGTTGTTAAGATTTACCAAGTTTAATAGTATGAAGGAGTTGCCAGACTAATGAAAGCTCTAGTATGTGGAGATGTTCATTTAACTAATTATGGAATGTTTAATGAGCCAACGGATGATCCAGCAGTGGGATCTCGTCTATCTTATATTTTAAAAGCATTAGATGATTTCTTTGCCTATGGTAAGGAAAATAATATTAATACATATATCATTAATGGGGATTTGTTTGATTCACGACAAAGTGATAATCCGACTACATTAGCTCATATCCGTAAACACTTTATTACTAGTTTTAGAAACTTAACTAATCTTAATGGGGTTACGTTATACCTAAATTCTGGTAATCATGATCAACTTACCCGTAGTGTTACTCCTAATAGTTTAGAAGACTTTGAGTTGTATTCTACTGATACTCATAAGATTAAAGTGATTAATGCAGTTACTCCTATTCAAGTAGATAACAATACTGAATTATTTTTTATTCCCTATGACGAGGATATTAAAGGAACTAAAGAAGCGGTTAAGGATTATTTATACAAACATCCTTTTAATGGGGCTGTTAATGTGTTTGCTCATTTAGGCGTAACTGGAGCTACCCAAGGACGTTGGAATCATCGTTTAGGTGGAGCGTTTAATCTCGATGATCTAGGTTGGAACGCACCTAATGTAAAGTCAATTTCTCTTTCGCATTATCATACCCGCCAGAGCCTTAAAAAAGAGGGTACTAAAGACGCTTATTATATTGGTGACTTAACTGCTCTTAATTTTAATGATATTGGTAGTAATGGTTTAGGTGTACCTCGTGGATTTGATGAGATTGACTTAGATACGGGGGAGCATAAGTTTATTGATTTAACACAAAGCCCTTATAATATTCCTACTTTTAATCAAATTAATTTAGATACAGACGATAATTTTGATTTAGCTACACAAGTAGACGATCATTCTTATTATAAGATTAGTTGTAAGTCGAAAGATACTTATGAAAAGTTAGCTAAAGAATTAGAAAATAATTCTATTGCTTCTTGTGTGCAATTAATCCTTTTACCTCAAGAGCAACGTGTTACAATTGATGTAGACGCTAATGCTACTGATACTGAATTAGTATCTAAATATTGTGATTTGAATTATCCCGAAGTTAAAGATAAAGCATTAGACTACTTAAGAAAGGCAAAAGAAGCAGAGTGATAACTTTAGAATTAGGAAACGTTTTCATTAAGATAGTTTTTGAAAATGTGAATGATAAAACAATTGAATGGGTTTGGAGTCAAATTCATACTACTTTTGATCCGTTAGACCCCGAAAGGTTTAGGAAACGTCCTTATAACCTTAGAAAAAGTAACGGAGATCGTGTGTGTTTATAATTTAAATATTATTATATGAGAGGTTAAGTTATTATTGGATAATGATGAATTTTTAGAAAAAGTTAAGTCTTTAGTAGGAAATGAGTATACTTTCTTAGAACCCTACCAAAATTGTAGGAATCCTATTTTGTGTCGCCATAATAAATGTGGGTTGAAATTTAAAGTAATGCCTTACTATTTTTTAAATAAGCCTCGGTGTCCTCTATGTTTAAAAGGTTCGATGATAAAGCCAGAGGTAGTAAGATTTATATTAGCAAAATATGGTTATGAATTATTAAATAAAAATTCACTTTTAAAAAGTAATAGTGAGTTAATTATTCGTCATAAATATTGTGGTAATGTTAGAAAAGTTAATACTAAACAATTTTTAAGATCTACTGAATGTAGGAAGTGTAAATTTACTAAAGAACTTCAATCTTATTTAGACACACAGACCAATCATAGATATGAAGTCCTTAGTAATTATGTAAATAATGAAAGCATGATTAAAATTAGACATAGAGAATGTGGTTTTGTATATCAAACAACACCACATTCGTTAAGGAGAGGACAAGGAAGGTGTCCGAAATGCTTCTCAATGAATTTTAGATATATTGTGCGAAAAAAGCAGGGATTATCAAACTTGCAGTTTGAGGATCGTGTTAAAAAGCTTGTAGGAGAAGAGTATACCTTTTTAGATGATTATGTAAATGCTTATACAAAATTAACTTGCAAGCACAATAAGTGTGGATTTATATTTAAAGTTTGTCCTCATGACTTTTATAAGGGTAGTGGATGCCCTAAGTGTAGTTCTTCTAAAGGGGAATTGTTTGTTAAGTCTTATTTAGATTCTATTAATTGTTTATATGAAAGGGAATTTAAATTTATCAATTTAAAGGATAAAAGTAATTTACGCTTCGATTTTTATATACCTAGTATGAAAACTGCAATTGAGTATGACGGTATTCAGCATTATAAACCTCAAGGACTGTTTGGTGGGATAGACGGTTTCAATAACTTGAAGAAGCATGATTCTATGAAAGATGTATTTTGTGATCAACATCGTATTAGGTTAATTAGAATTTCATATAAGTATAATACTTATGATAAGGTTAGAAAAAGGTTGGAACAAATTTTATGATTACTTTATATCTTGGAAACATTTATATAAGAATTGGATTTTCACAGTGTAGCGAAAAAGAGATTCAGTATGTTTTAGAAAAAATACATACTGAATTAGATCCATTAGATCCAGATAGATACAGAAAGAGAGCCTATTTATTACATGATTCTAAGGGAAATCGTGTATGGGATGGGAGAGTGAAGCTATGCGATTTTAGTGACACTAATAAGCCTTTAGTACCCTTAGGGTTTTATGACAGATTAATGGTGCTTATGAGAAGTATTGAACAATCATCTGGGATTGTAGTTAAGGTAGTAGATAAACGAGGACCTGCTTTACACTTTGAGCTTCCTAGGGAAGTAAGCCTAGACGGTCATGGAAAAGAAAAGGACTTAACTTTACGTGATTATCAATATGAGGCAGTACAACAAGTTAATATTGAACAGTCTGGAATTATTCTAAATGCTGTTAATGCAGGCAAGACCGCCTCTGCCGTTACCTTGTTTAAATACTTATTACCTAAGATCAAAGAGGGACAACATTTACTTTTCGTAGCCCCTAATAAGAGTATTATGAACCAAATCTATCTTAAATATCAGCATTACTTATCAGAAGATGTTGTTGGTGTCTGGGGTGATGGTAAAAAAGATCTTAATCATCCTATTATTTGCGCTACTATCCAGACCTTAGCTTCTGCAATTAAAGAGCCAAAGACTAAACCTACTAAAAAGAAAGATAAGCTCTTAGGTCGTTTTGCTGAACGCTATGCACCCGCTATTTTAGAGTCTGGTGACCCTCGATCTAATCTTGAATTGTTAGCTAGGAATTTTCATCCTAATTATAAGTATGAACAAGACGATATTGAGGAATTACGGAATCTTTATATGAATTTACAAACGTCTGATGATGTAAAGGATTATTTTGAAGGTGTACAAAAGCGTTATAAGAAATTACTCTATTCTTTAAATAAAGAAGCTTATGAGAAGTATTATGATGCTATTGACCTCTTGAATAATACTAGAGCAGTAGTTTGTGATGAAGCTCATCGTGCTGGTGCAGAGTCTTACTGGAAGGTATTTCATTACTTAACTAATGCAAGAGTTAAAGTAGGTCTAACGGGTACTTTGGATAAGACTAAGAAAATTAGTATGGCTCATATTCGTGGATTGTTTGGAAAAGACTTAGTAAAAGTCACTAATAAACAGATGATTGAACGGGGCGTGTCTGCTAGACCGCATATTAGGTTAGTACCTATTGATGAGCCTACAGATCTTGAACCTCGTATTCAGGCTACGATGATGGCTAAGGGGTATTCTCAGCTACCTACTGCTGATTTGTTGTCCTATCAGATTGCATATGATTTAGGAGTAGTCCATAATGAATACCGTAATCGTGTTGTCGCTGAATTAGCTTATAAAGCTTCTTCTAAGCTGGATAAGCAAGCAGTATTAATTATGGTTACGTCTATTGAGCATGGAGAGTTGATCGGGGAACAGCTTGATAAATTAGGTGCAGAGTACCAATTCTTGCAGGGTAAAGATGATAGTGCTACCCGAGAAAAGGCAATTGATGATATTGTTAGTGGTAAGCTTAAAATTGTAATCGCTACTAAAATTTTCGAAGCAGGAATTGATATTCCTAACTTAAAGGTATTAATTCTTTGTGATGCTCTAAAGTCTTATATATCTGTTATCCAAAAGATTGGTCGTGTACTGCGGGTGATGCCAGATAAACGAGATGTGTTTATTTTTGATATTGTTGACAGAACCCAAAATTCACTGTTTAAACACGCCCAAGATCGGGTAAGATACTATAAAGATGAAGGTTTTGAAGTTAAATAATATTGAAAGGTTCTAGGTTGGTTAATGGCAGTAAAAAATTATGAACAATATACAGTTACCGAACACGCTAAGAAACGGATTTTAACTCGCTTTAATATTACTAATAAAGAATTTGATGAGTGGTTAGCCCGTTTGTTATCTCAGTGTACTTATTTAGAGACACAAGACAATAAGCGAATGCGTTATCGTTTAAATGATATTATTGTAGTAATTGATCCAAAACAGCATACAGTAGTGACTGTTTATTCACAGAACGAAAATGAGATCGATATTTCATCTGCGCCAACGAACCCAGAAATACAAACTGTAATTAAAGAAGCACTAAACGATTATATGAATAAGAAAAAGGTGTCATTAGCTGTTAAGCTTCAAGAGTCAATACAGCAGGCTTATGACGCTAACCAACGAATGATTAACCCCTATTCTAATTATCGTTATACAAATAAATCTTGGGATGAGTTTTGTAAGGCTTATGAAACTATTACTTCTATTGTTGAGAGTGGTAAGTCTTTATTGAAAGAAGCGGAGTCCAAGATCAAGGAAGGATAAAGCTATATGAAAAGAATGTTAGTAGTATTGGATCATTATGACGCTGATATGTTTAAAGTGGTTAATAAGAAAGCTGAAGGAAACTTTTTACATAGTGTCGTAGGTTCAATTCTTTCTAATAAAATTATTGGTCACCCAAAAACAGGTTTAGATACGAAAGATACAACAGTAGACTTGAAGTTTCTTTATACTGATAAAGTACCGCCTCGTAATAAGTATACTAATGCAGTTGTTAAACCATCTGCTAGTATCTTGCATAAGAAACGTGATGAGATGGTGCAGTATATCTTAGATACTAAACCCGATATTGTTGTTTCTTATGGAAGTTGGTTTAAGAATGAATTAACTTCTTTATATAAACTTCCTAAAGATATGTTTGAATTAATTCCGTTTAAGCTACCTCAAAGTGACTTTACTACTTACCTAGTATTTAACCCGTCACTTAAACAACAATTCTTCTTGGGTAGCTATGAACGAGATAAGATGATTATTAGTAATCGAATGGTTAATCGGTTTTTAAAAGGTGGAATTGAGAACACTAAGCCTCAGTTTGGTAAGTATCGTTTAGTTACTAATTATCACGAGGTAGAACGTATTTTTAATGAGGTTTTACCTAAGTACCCAGTCATCGCACTGGATTTTGAAACTAATACTCTTGAAACTTATCGTAAAGGTGCTAAGGCTATTATGGTAAGTATGAGTTGGGAAGAACATCAAGGTGTTTCGATCCCACTTAATCATCGTCTTAGTCCTAATTTGTGGACTAAAGAACAGTTCGATAGTATCATTAATATGATTAAAGAATTAATGATGAAAGAGCAACGTAAGGTATTACATAACTGTATCTATGATATTCATATGATGATGGATATTTACGGGTTAGAGTATGCTACTAATTGTGTTGATACTATGCTTATGTATTATGAGACAGTGGATGAGAACCAAGGCGCTCAACGTGGGTTAAAGCACTTAGCTTATAAGTATACTGATATGGGTGGTTATGAGGACGAACGTGACCAAGCTATTGAACAATACTTAAAGAATGATTATGACCGTTGGTATTCTACTGAAATGAAAAAGTATGAAAAAGGCGAACGTAGTCGTAAGCCAAGTAAGACACAGTATACAGCACCTACTAACCAAGTAGACGGTGGTAAGGTCGATTTCGAGTGGTTACCTATGGAGACTATTTATAAGTATGCTTCTGCTGATACTGATGTTACCCTCCAACTTTATCACATCTTTGATAAAAAGGTTAAGTCTCGTCCTAAGTGGATTAAGTTCTGTTATGAATTCTTCCCACAACTATGCGATACTTTAGCCTATATGCAACATACTGGTTTTCAAATGGATATGGATAAAATGGAGAAATACAGAGAACATTTCACTAATGATATTGAAGAAGTTACTAAAAAGATGTATGAGGTTTCTCCTGAAATCCAAGAATACGAAAATCATAACTTAGCTCTATTGCAAGAACGGGAACAGATTAAAGCTATTAAACCAGCTGATCGAACCCCAGAACAAAAAGAGAAGTTTAAGGAATATGGTAAGTTACGTGGTGAAGATACTAATGGTATTCCTAAGTATAAATTTAATCCCGGCTCTAGTGAGAAGATTGGCTATGTTTTATATCATATGTTAGGTTATAAGTTACCTGCTGATAAAGAGTACCTAAAGCCAAAAGCTGTTCAGTCTCGTAAGTTAAGCCACCCAGAGAAGTTAACGTGGAAAGACTATAAGACTGATCGTAATTCTGCTTTACCTTATATTAAAAAGACTTACCATGCTCCTTTAGTAGATTTGTTACTAACATATTCTAATGATAAGAAAATGATTAGTTCTACTATTGAGGGATATAGTAAGCTGGCTGATGCTACAGGTAAACTTCATACTACATTTCATCCTGCTGGTTGCTTAGACGGAGATACTTTAGTTCCTACTAGTTTAGGTATTAAAAAATTAAAAGACCTTTCGGAAAATAGAGTAGAAGATACTTTTAAGGATTTGAAAATTGGTATTATTAACAAGGATAACAATAAAGAATTAACAGATGCTTTTTATTATTCTGGTATTCGTGATTCTTATCAGATTAAACTAGAAAACGGTAATAGTATTATCACTACTCCTAACCATCCTTTAGTTGTTAATAATTTTCTAAAGACTAATAATAAAATCCCGATGTATAAGTATAAAGGTAAGCCATACTTAACTAACTATTTAAGTAAGTTCAATGACGAAGAATGGTTGCCTACTAAAGATATTAAGGCTGGATATTGGATTAAGGGTACTATTGGAGGAAACATTTACGGTAATAAGACGACTATCGAATTTGACGATAGTGAGTTTCCTAGTAACACCAGAAGTAACAAGAAAATAGTTACCCTCCCACATAAGTTGACTCCAGAGTTAGCTGAATTTTTAGGAATGTATACTGCTGATGGTAGTTATAGTAGTAATAAAAAAGGTAGCCATATCTTTATTACTAATGATGATCGAACAGTTCAGAATAGATTAGGTTATTTAATTAAACACTTATTTAATATCGATCCTTATTATCGAGTGGATACAAGATATGGTAAGGAAATTACTGTTACTATAAACTCTACACAAGTTTTTAGGTATCTTAAGAAAATGTTTAATATAAGCTCCAGAGGATATGAAAAAACCGTTCCACAATTAATATTGGATTCTACAAGAGAAGTTCAATTAGCTTATTTAAAAGGACTCACACTTGATTCTAGTATTTGTAAGAAAAAATATCCTTCTATTTATTTAAGTACAACATCAGAGGAGCAGGCAAAGGCAGTTTATTCAATGCTTTTAAATATTGGTATCTATGCTAGATTTGCTAAGCGTAAGGTTTATCCTAGATTGGACCATAAAAATGAACATCCTTTGTATGACGTAATGATTAGTCATGAAGATGTAAAAATTTTTATAAAGTATATAGGATTTGTTGAAGTAGAGGAAAAACTTAATCCTTTACTTGATAAAGTAAATAATTATTCTTATACAAAAAAACCTAGTCATTATGGTGTTATAAGATATAAGAATTTTCTATGGATAAAGGTAAAATCTATTGATTATTTAGGAAAAAGGCCTATGTATGATTTAAAGACTAGTAATACTCATAGTTTCTTAAGTAATAATATTATTAGTCATAATACTGCTACCTCTCGTCTTGCTTCTAGTGGACCGAATCTACAGAATGTGAAAAAACCTACAAGCAATGTAAATGATCCTAATTATAATTATTCTGCTAAAGGATTATTTAAGTCACGGTTTAAAGGTGGATATATCTTTAATATTGATTATAAGTCACTAGAAATCTTTATATCATCTTTGGTTTCTAAAGATATTGGTATGATGCAGGCTTTAATGGATGGTGCAGATATACATAAACGTAATGCTAGTTTAGCTTTTAACATCCCTGTTGATGAGGTAGATTCCGAACATAGATACCTTGCTAAAGCCGTAGACAAACTTGCGGCCATATTATAGTAATATAATTTGAAAAACATCCCCTAAACAGGCAAAGTCTAAATAAGATAAAAATAATAACCTTTTTAAAAAGGACGAATAGACTGATAAGAGAGCCTAAATCCTTATTTAAGGACAGTGGTAATCCTGTGCCAATTGATCTATAATACATTTATAGCTTTTTGGAGAAAGGAGTTATTTAATGTATTATGATATTTTAATCAATAACAAAAGAAATAAATATGTACAACTTATTACTAAAAAGTTATTACATCTAAGATCTTATATTATTAGAAAATGCGATGACCCAACGTATTATAAATATGCTAACTATGGAGGTCGAGGAGTAACATATGACCAAACATGGAAAGATAAGGATAAATTTTTACAAGATATTTGTTCTGTAGAAGGATTTAATTTTATGTCTTACATTAAGGGTGAATTGTCCTTAGACAAGGATTTAAAAGATTATAAGGCGAAAATTTATTCTAAAGAAACTTGTACGTGGGTAACTAATGCTGAAAATGAAGTACTTAAGCCTAGTAGAATGAAAACTTATTATGGCTTCAATTTAGCAAAAGGTATTACTTATATCTTTAATCAAAAAGCTGATTTTGCTAAGAGAATGAATATATCAGAAAAGGTAGTAATAATACAAACTAGAAGACGCAACTCAGTAAACAGTAATATAAGTCATATAGGTTGGGTTTTTTGGTCTGAAGATGATGATAATTTACCTAACGTTAATTTATATTGGTATAGTAATGCTAAAGGTAATATTAGTATAAGTAGTACTTTACAGCTTCAAGTAGAACAGTATGCACATCTATCTGGTAGTACTTTTTATAAATTAGTGCGTTCTAATAAACGCTCTAAGATAATTAAAGACCAAACACAAATTTTGCTAGTGGATGGTAAGAAATACACATTTCCTACTATAGGAAATATAGCAAAGTTCTTTGGGATTAGCAGAAGTAATCTTGCAAATAAAATTAATAAGAGTACTGATTTTAAAATAAGTGGAAGATCTTTTCATATTATTAAAACTACTGAGGTGGTAGGAAAGATAGGCTACCATCCTATCGACTTGTTTGCCAATGTTATTGATTTAAGAAAATAGGCGCAACGACTATATAGGGAATATCCTAATAGGATAAAGATATAGTCTTAACTATAACGAAAGTTATTAGATAAAAATGAAGTTTTGGCTTATTATATGGCGAGTCTCCACAAGGACTTTCAGATTCTCGTGGGTTAACTTTAGAAGAAGCTCAACAAGTTTATGATAAAGTGTTAAGTGCTATGCCACAAATGCAAAAGGCAATTGAAGTTACCGAAGATTTTGTAGAACAACGGGGGTATGTAGAAACGATTGCAGGGCACGTAAGACGATTGCCAGAAGCCACTCAAAATTTAGACTATGGTAAAAAATCTCGTGCTATACGTCAGTCCTTTAACGCAGTGATTCAGGGAAGTGGTTCGTATTGTACTAACACTGCTCTAATTATCATTCGTAATACATTACGTAAGTATGGGTTAAAGTCTCGTATTGCTATTACGGTGCATGACTCGATCGTATTAGACGTACACCCAGATGAAATTAATATTGTTCCGGCAATGGCGAAGAAGATTATGGAACATTTACCTATCCAAAATTTTATTCTTAACATAAATGATTTCCCTACTTTGAAAATTGCTGATAAGTATAAGATTAATGATACTCAATTCCGTTTTCCATTGTTTGGTGAAATTGCTTTTGGTAAGACTTATGGTGATGATCTTGACTTTGACTTTGATGATTACAAAGCTCTGGGGATTGATAAGTACTATCAATTTAGTATGGAATGTAAGTACATTGAGGATAAGGCTAATACTGATTTGAGTAATGAAGAGGATAACGATAAGAAAGCTGAGATTGTTAAACAACGAGATCGGCAATTAGAAGAAATTAGAAATAAATATTTTAAAAATGTTGACAATAACTAGTAATTAGGTTATTATAGTAATCGTTGACAGATAATGTTAATAAATCAGAATTTAGATAAGTTGTACCTAGCATAAAGGCGTTCCTATTTTATTATAAGTTTAATATGGGATTATATTACGTCCAGCTAGAAATTACAGCTAATCGCATAAAACAGTTCCTATTTAAATTTGACTCGAAATCAATCTACAGTTTACTGTTAGCGATTAATGAAAGTTCCTTATAGCGGGTACATATAGTGCGCAACCCCGTTGTAAGGAACTTTTTGCTTACAAAAGAAAGGAAGTATAATAATGAAAAACTTTTCATATGCTATGTTAAATTCAATTAATGACGTAACTATTCGCTTATTTAAGGGAGTAGATATGGATATTCAGGGAGATAAGGTTTCCCGTTCTGCTACAGAAGTTCAAAGTATGGCTAGAAACGCTATGAGTTACGGGCTTATGTTTGATACTGAAATCCTAAAGTCTGTTTCCGTAATGGTATTAAAAGATATTTTCAATACAGCAAAAAAATATTACGGAATTAGTAATAGTATGGTTAATTCAACCTTCTTCCAGACTTTAGATCAGAATATTAATACCCCTACTTATATGCGAATGTATATGCAGACTCTTAACTACTTGCAAACATATGGTGGAGTTAATGTAACTAGTCACGAAACTGTTCAGTTTGGCTCTAATCGGCAATTAGACGATAGTATTAAATTAGATTTACAACAAAACTTTACAGTCATTTCTGCTTTTACAACCGAAGAATTAAATCAAAAGGTTCAGTCTTTACTTTACAGTGGTATGGCTTTAGACTCCAAAGCTGTTGAGGATTTAATTTACTTAATTAGTAAACTGAATCTAAAAATTGAAATTAGTAAAGTTAAGAACCGTGAAGCTATGATGAAGCTTAGCAAGGAATTGGGTCTTTATCCAGTAAATCCAGATATGTTCATGAATTATATTTACAGTTTAGTTACTGGTGATACAATGCTGGTAAAGAACGATCAAGCTTACCTTAAATTTAATGGTATGCTCCTTGATTCTAATTCTACTAATGATTTTGTTTACTCATTAATGCACGAGTATGACAATAACCCTGCAACACCCTCATTAAGATCTTTAGTTAATCGTTATCACAAGATGTTCTTAATCTTACGTAAGAATGCTTCTTCAAGAGAGGAAAGGCGTTTTTACAATCGTATTATGCGCCAAGGTAAGAATACTAAGAAAAATTATCGCCAAAAAGGTATTTTAGACCAGTTACCAGAATACATTAAAGGTGAAGTATCTTTTACTGAAAAGCAGATTTTAGGTGCTTTATCTAATGCTAGTACCTATAAATTAGCTCGTATTTATACTTATCTAGTTAACCTAAATAAGAAAGATAAGAATGGATCGCTATATCGAATCCGTAATGGTAAGTCTTATTATGTATCTGGTAAGGAAGACCTCGATGATATTTTTAACTCATTTATCTCCTTTAAGAATGTTGCTGATAATAAAGTGATTAAGGATTTAGTTTCTAAGATTGTAGATGAGCTTTTCCGGCGAGGACAAAATGCTTTTGCTGATAACGATAATAAAACTGTTTACTATATTCCGGGTGGACTATATTATAGTATTCCTACCTCTGGTAAGCAGTTTACTGGTAATATTCCAGATTACACTAGCTTTGATTTTCAATTAACAGGTGACGAACGACTTGGTGTGGGTATTCATTGGGACAAGGAAGCAGACCTTGATTTACATGCTGTTACTTTAGATGGCGATACGTTTGGTTGGAATACTGATTGGTTGGACAATGATAGTAAGGTTGTCTATTCTGGTGATATGACAGATTTAGATGATAGTGGAAATGCTAGTGAAATTATGTCCCTTTCTAAGGACTTAGATAAACCAGTCTTACTATCTGTATCTCCATACTATGTTGATGGGGACTACAAAGGCTTTAATTTTGACTTATTTGTAACTCGTTTTAACCAAGGAAAGATTAGTTCAGACTTAAACTCAACGCCTGAGGTTTATGTTAAGAGTATCTCTAAAGACGCTTTTAACGTTAATAAGTTATCTTTTAAGAACCGAAGTACTATGACTCTAGGAGTGATTATTCCTCGTGGGGACGGAAAATTTAGCTTTGTAATTACTAATTTTAATTTTGGTGCAGTACACGTCCCAAACCAAGATCAGAATAAGCAATTATTAAGCTACCTCAATGATTATACTGAAAATGTTCCGCTCTTAAATAATATTCTCGGTGGTAAGTTAGTTGATGATAAAGACTTATTACCACATTACACAGAACAAGGTTACGAGGTAGTGGACTTATCCCCAGCCAACGTAACTGTTGATACTTTCACTGATTTAATTGATAAATTAGATGAAAATAAATAATTAATTAATAAGAGACTTTTAGGTCTCTTTTTATTTTTAATTTTTTTGTACAAAAGTAGTTGAAAATTCAACTAAAAGTGTTATACTTATAATTGAAATAAGGAAAGGAAGGGGTAATATGAGTTTATATGGTAACTATGTTCCAGAAAACATTGAAATGACTTATAATAAATTCCAAGAGTTAGAGGGTAAGCAAAAAGCTTTACAAGAAGAATATGAAGATAAGGCTGAATTTATGATGGGTGATTATAACCTATATGATCCTAATATCAAAACTCTGGTTACTGGATATTCTTTAGGTGAAGTTATCTTTAGTACTTGGAAACAAGATCTATACGAAGACGTTACTGGTATTTTCTATGATTTAGTTACAAACATTGAAAAAGAAATTTATATGGAAAAAGGTAAAAAAGTTGCTAATGACACTGATCTTGTTGGTAACTTTGTAAAATGCTTTAGTAAGTCTTACGATAATGACTTGGCTAAATTTGATGCTGAAGAATTTTGCTTAGGTCTTGATGATTGGGTTGAAGAATTAAAGATTGAACATGATAGTCAATATTTCTATGTTCCAGACCCCCTGCTTATCTTACAGAATACAGACAATAATGACATAAAAGGGCTTGCTGAAATTATTTATGAAGGCGGGGTTAAAAAAGTATGCTGAGTCTACAGATGGTTAAATTAGTTAAGGTATTAAAGGAACGTCCTTTACCGGAAAAGATTGCTAAAGAACTTGAAAGCTTAAAACTAAACCCTAACAATTATGTGTTTGTTGACTATGATGTTACTTGTCCTATTGGTCATCGCCATTATACAGATCGTATCTGTCTTAAAGACGAATGGGAGTTATTAAAGACAAAAGGTTATGAATTAGAGTATGTAGATCATGACAAGATTATCCCTAATGACTAAAAAATTATGTTAGCATTTTTGTGATTTGTTGGTAAAGTTTGTTTAATGAGTTTAGAAGTTAAAGGATTGTTGTAATGTTCAAAGTATATTTTAATTATGGTTGTATGAAGTCTGGTAAAACTGCTGATTTATTGATTACTGCCCACAATAATAAAGAAAAAGGCGTACCTGTTTATATTCTTTCTCCTAAGATTGATACTCGTAATGGTGAAGGTGTAATTTCTACTCGGATTGGTATTTCAGCTAAGGCTGATTTTATCTTGGATAAGTATGATAAAGAATTACATGACTTTATTACTAAAGTTTATAATGAGGACGGAATGATTATTATTGACGAATGTCAATTTGTTGATCCGACTACGATTCATTCAATGTGTGAATATTGTCGGGATTTAGATTTTGGTACTACAAGACAAAAGAATAACTTTAGTATTATTGCATATGGTCTCCTAACTGATTATCGTTCTAGCTTATTTGACGGAACAATTGCTTGGTTAGACGAAGCGGATTCAATTAATAAGATTAAATTTAGCTGTGCTTATTGTTCCAGACAGGCTACTCGTAATCTGCTAACTAATAAAGTAGATCAAGATGGTAATGTTTTAATCGGTGATAGTGAGTATAAGCCTGTTTGTTCTTATCACTATTGGAAGTATAATAATAATAATAATTTTTAGCTAATATGGAGTGGGAGTAAATGAATAAGTATATAGGGATAGGTTTGTTGATTGCGTTTTTAGTAGTTCTAAAACTATTTTCAGTAGCAATTGCTAGTGCAATTACAATTACATTAGTTTTGGGAGTTGCCTTAGTTTGTGATTTGTTAGAAAGGAATAATTTAGATGAATGATTTAGAAAAAGCTTATTGGTTAGTATTTGATAGTGGACTTACGCCTTATGAATTGTCAAAGAAGTTAGGTGTATCTACTACTTTAGTTTATCGTTGGCAAAAAGATAGTGATACCCTTCGGCGTATTCAACGTAAAACACTAGATAAGTTGGTAAGTGTCTATGACTCGATCAAAAAATAAAAAGTTTAGTTTTAATAAAGTAGTAGGTTGGCTAACTGTAATTGAAGCTTTGTTGTTTTTAACCTACTTCGATTGGTTCTTGTATTTGTTTCCTATATGGATAGTTTTAGGCGGATGGTGGGTGATGAAAAATGTCTGATAGTACAAAAGAAGTTTTAGATACTTTAGATCAAGCATATGTTAACGAGTTTAGAAAACATCACATTCTGTATAAGAAAATAGACGATTATAATTATTTGTTAATGCACCAAGGAAAGTTCTGCTATTTGTTCTGTACAAGTATCTCTCGTCCATTCTTAGCATATTATCCATTGTTAAAAAAATTTAATTCTGATATTTTCAATAATGTTTTAGAACAGATTATTACTAAAGTTTCTAATTCAAATACTAAAGAATACGGTTTTAGTACTATACTTAGTAGTTCTAAGTATCCAAACTACGGAGATGTAATTGGAAGTCCTAATTTTTATCATAGTAGGTGTAAAAATTATGAAAATACGATTCGTAAGAATAAACGTGCCTATCATTGTAGAATTAAAAATGGGTATCTTAATGAGTCTAATCGTATTTTGTTAGATAAAATTAGACTGTCACTGGTAGGTTATAAGAATTTTAAGGAAATGCGACAAAAGGTCTATGGTGATTTATTATGAAACGATTTTTAAGCGCTTGCGGTGTTATCTTAGGTGTTGTAGCAATTGGTGTTTGCTATACTCTGTATCTTTATTTAATTTTCTCTGTTTTAACTGGTTTGGTTAGTGTAGTTGTAGCCCTTATTCCAGCTATCCTAGTTTTAGTGTTCTTGGGGGTGCATTCCATTGAGTAAGGATAAAATTGTGTATACCCTAGAGAACAATTATAAGTTAATCTTAATCCGTGAGAACGTTAAAGACGATGCTGTATTTTATATTACAGACGTAGGTAGTACTATTCGCCCACATCAATTACCCAAAACTGATTTCCACACTTTAATTAAATCAATTGCTGATGATTTACCAACTTGGATTCATGCAGTTTATATTGATAGAATGCTAATGTGGTGGAAATATGATAAAATTGAACCTATGACAATATAAAGGGGGCTTTTTATTGGTTTATTTTATTTCACCTTATATTACTGCTGTTAGAGCGAAGAAATATAAGCGTAATGTATTACAACAAATTAATCACACCTATACTGCAACCCGTTATTTAATTTATATTCCAGTTTTTATTGCTGGTTTAATTCCTAATGACTTAAATAATCCTAAACAGTACTTTTATTACGTAGGAGCAATGGTCTTAGTTTGTTTGTTAGCTTATCTGTGTATTCGTTTGATTGCTTACTATTTTAAGTATTCGGTTAATAGAACTTCAATTGACTTGCTTGATTATGTAATCTTGTATGAGACTAAAGATGATTTACCCCTAGGTACAGTTAATCCATTAATTCCAACTTTTGAGTATAATCGTACTCACCCTAAGAATAAGGTCTATTTTGGTGGCTATACCTTAGAAGAATTCCAAAATGCTATGCAAGAAGTTTATGAAGCTAAAAACGATCGGCGATATGGAGAAGATACTCACCGTTATTTAGATTTGCTGTTTCATGATATGGAAGATTATTATATCCATACTTTATCCGATCCCGCAGTAGAACAAGAGGTACTTAAACATGAATAAGGATAAATTAGAGCAAGTAGAACAAGTTTTAGACAAAATACGTGACTCTTTTTTGTTTCCTCGCCCAGAACTGAACAATACTTTGGAAAAGGATACTAGAAATCTACTTGATATTAGCTATTCACTCCTCTATTCGGCAAAGGAACAGCAGTCTGAAATTAAAAAGTTAAAAGAAGATTTAGCAAAAAATAGTATATCAGACGAAGAACACGTAGTTATCTGGATTGATAATAAATATTATCTAGTTATTAAATTATTAGCTAGTAATGTATCATTTACATTGTCAAAGCCTCGTTATAATTGTGTCGGTTGTTACTCTTACGGGGATGCTAAGCTTGTTTTGGACGGTAGTGCTTGTCCTTCTTTACACCTTTTAGAGGGTCATAATGTTGAGCTTATCCCGATAAAAGATTTTAACCGAAAACTAGAAACTAGTTATAATTTTACGGAGTTAGATTTTCATGAAGAATAAATGGATTATAGTTTATTCTATTTTAGGCATTTTAGGGTTAGCTCTATTATTATTGGTTATTCCAGTCAATATTAAAACTGTTCGTACGCAGACTATTAATGTTTCAGACTCTCCACAAGTTAAAGTGGATCATATTAATGCAACGGTTGATTATTATGGGATGCCTAGCGATTGGGCTGATCCAGATTCTAGCGTTGATTGGGGTTCTTTATATAGTTTTAGCGCTGATCTAATGGATAGTTCTGATAACTATTTAACAGACGGAAGTAGAGTAGTTGATGAGTCTGTAATTAGAACTCTTAATGCAGTGCCAGCTTATGACTATTATGCTCATACTAAGCACAGCTATCAAAAGGTTACTCATCGTGTTACTAACGTCTACGGTTTGCATTGGAACTACAATTCTGATAATGATCATGATACGTCTAAAATTGTACAGTCTAACGATAAATCTTATATTCCTATTTACTTAGACATTGATTGCCACTACAAACAAGGTAAGTATTCTCGTTCTAGGGATTTGAATTACAAGCTTGTTCCTAATGGAAATAAGTATGCAATGGTTAGCGATGCTGATGATTAAAACAAAGTCCTTATTAGGGCTTTTTATTTTTGCAGATTAGTGGTAGGATGTAAGTAAGAATAATGAGATAGTATAAAATGGATATTGTCTTATTATTTTAATAAATTAGAAATAGAGGTGTCAAAAGCCTCCTCTCGCATTAACACTAAAGTGGTTGTTACATTAGTTGTAATGACCACTTTTAGTTTATAGCTATAAAAATTTAATAATAATTAGTAAACGCCCTATTATAGAATAAAAAGATATAATGGGGTGTTCAATTGGCTAATAAAGCAACATTAGACTTAGCAAAATATAATAAGAAAGATGAGTTCTATACTCTTTATAAGGATATAGAGAAGGAACTAAGTCTTTATACTAATCACTTTAAGAATAAGATAGTATATTGCAATTGTGATAACCCAAAGTATTCTAATTTCTGGAATTATTTTTATAATAATTTTAAACGCTTACATTTAAAGAAGCTGATTGCTACTTACTATAACCCGAATGGCAATGCTTGTGCTTGGGAGTATGAAGGTAATGATAAGACCTTATCAGTAACTCCTTTACTAGGTAACGGTGACTTTGCTTCTGACGAGTGTATTAAATACTTAAAGCAAGCTGATATAGTAGTAACTAATCCGCCATTTTCTAAATTTAGGGAATATATTGCTCTTTTAACTAAGTATCATAAGAAGTTTGTTGTTTGGGCTAACCAGAATGCGATTACTTATAAGCAGTTCTTTCCATTACTAATGAACCACCAAGTTTGGGTAGGTGGGATTGCTGGTAAGAATATGATTTTTAGAGTACCCAAGGATTACAAGCATAGTCAGCACTTAACCGATAAGATGAATGATGGTCACTATTATTCTAAGATTCCGATGATTACTACCTTCACTAACCTAACCCTAGATAATCAAGCAGATAATTTTAAGCCTGTTAAGCACTATAGTATTGAGGATAATCCTAACTATGATAATTATCCAGCATTTGAGGTAGCTAGAGTTAATGACTTACCGGTGGATAATGATATTATTGCTTATATTCCATTAGCAAGATTACCATTTTGGCAAGACTTCTATCAGTCAGACTTAGAGGTACTTGATGATATTAAGCCCACTATCGACTTAAAGCAACCAGATTATAAGCCAATTAAAGTAAGGATTACTAATCCAGTCTATGGAGTGCCAATTACAGCACTATTTAAGTTTAGTGAAGGCTCTTATCTGAGTAAGCATTACAATATATTAGGTCAAGCTAATGGTAGTAGATGTGATAGTATTAATAAGATACCAACAATAGTTAGGTATTCTAATTTAGATGGTTTTAAGAGTATAGATGGGGAAGTTAGACAAACAGAACATCATAGAAATAGAAATGATGAACCAGCAATCTTATTTAAAGAACCACCAGTTGGTACTTATTATGTTACCTCTACTATAGATGGTTATATAAAGTTATTATATGCACGATTATTCATTAGACATCAGTAATATCAACACAATCATTACCGAATAGCAGGTAGGATAGGAGGGGTATTTAGGTTGACACACTTGCCCAACTATTTTTAGCCATAACTGGTTGTTAGCTTGATCAGTAGCTAAAATAATGAGGGAGTACATACGTTGAAAGTATGTTGTAATAATAAATGTATAGTACTATGTAAAGTCCTTATTAGGACTTTTTATTTTTAATTTTTTTTTTGTACAAAAGTAGTTGAAAATTCAACTAAAAGTGTTATACTTATAATTGAAATAAGGAAAGGAAGTTGTAAGAATGGTTTTATACTTAGTTTACATTGCTATTTGTTTTGCCTTTCTATGGGGCATTACTCAAGCATTCCCGGATTTTAAGCATTCTATCTACTTAGGTGGGTGGATGTTCTGCACTGTTGTTTATTTGTTTTTGGTACTATATAATCCGGGGTATTAATAATGATAATTCTATTAGTTTTGACTTTAATGGTCTTGTTTGACTTATTAACTTTGTTGGTTGTCAATAACATTAAACATGGGGGTTTGTAATGAGTAAAGTATGTGTAGTAACTTATGTCTATCGTGATTTTTCAATCCTATATGGTGAAAAAGGTAGTATTAATTTAATGGGAGTTTTCGACTCTTTAGAATTAGCGAAAAAGAAGATTAATCAATGGTACGAAGATCATCCAGATCATTGGATTGCTAAGGATATTAAAGAATATATTGCTTCGGAGAGATCTTATAATAGAGATGTTGATCCTATTGAACTTTTCCAGTTTAATGAAATAGAGACGAATAAGGTTAATAATAATTACACAAACTCTGGTTATTCTTTAGCAGATTGGTGGTATGAGGAATGAGTAATAATATTTTAGAGTCTATGTTTGATGACTTTATCCGAGATAATATGATTGGACTTTCAGATTCTGCGACTAAAGAATTGTTTACAGACGTACAGTTCTTTTATAAATATTGCTCTGAGGTTAGTTATACCAATATTGACTTAACTAAGATTAGTTCAGCTCAAGAAGAGGTTTGGGCTAAATTTCATTATTGGAATGAGAAGTATAACTATTATATGAATGGTAAAGGTCATTATACAGATCGGTCCATGTTGGCTCATGATATTGCAGTTTACTATTATCAAGTATCTAACCCAGACAAGTTAAAAGATCCTCAGTTTTTAGACTCAGTTTGGCAATCTTTTATTTGGAATAACACATATGATTATTGGTTGAGGTCTTCTTTAATTAATAATTATGGAATGGTATTTGATTTTGAATTAACTTTTGAGGGCAAGAACATATATAGTCCTTTGTTAGTAGTAAATAGGGTTTATAAGGGAGGGGGAGTTAAATGAAACTAACTGAAAAGCAAGAGAATTGTAAATATTGTCATTAATATTGTGAAATGTGTGGTCGATCACTAAACGAGGAGGAAGAATAATGAATAATAGAGAATTTATTAAATTAGCAAAAGAAAAAGTATTGGAATACCATACGGAAAATATTTTAGAACCTTATGATGACAGAATTACGTTAGATAATGTTTTTGTAGCATGGTATTCAAAAGTTCTACAAAATCATAAAGCGCTTTTAGGTATCTCAGATATGGATGACCAGCATTACTACGAAGCAACTTACAACGGTGATAAGAAAGAACTTTACTTAGACGTTTATGACAAACAAGAAAATAAGTGTTTCAAGGTGGACGATTAATGCTACACACATACAGAAAGACAGCCTTAATTGAAGCTGAACAGTTCAATGGGTCAATTAAGCAGATAACTAGGTACAAGGCACATATTGTTGGACCAACATCACGAGGTGACACTTCTTATTTCTTGCTTCCAACAAAAGAAGGGAATATGAAGCTTAATGCTGGTGATTACATCGCTACTGGCGTGGATGGCGAGCATTGGGCTATTGACAAGGATATATTTGAGAAAACATATGAGAGGGTGGAATAATGTTAACAACACAAGCACGTTTGGCTATGAAGAATAATCAACCAGTTAGATTAGTTGGTGACTTATATAATATTTTAGAAATTAAGCACGTTAATGGAACACGAAAGATGGTTGCCACAATTAAGAAAGTAGGATTGGATCAGTATCGATATAAAGAAATTGATGTTGATGTTGATTATTTAGAACAAGCCTAACTATAGTGAATAACATATTAGAGACCAAAAATTTTATTACTAGATTTTGGTCTTTTTTGTTTTGCTTTCTTTTCTAAATTCAAGTCAGGTAAAAAGACGGGGGTGTGCTAAGGAAAAGATAGAGACAGGAGTAAGAAAAAGATAGAGATAGGGGTAAAGATAGCTGTTCATGAATCGGGTGAACAGCAGAATTTCTAGTATAAAAATTTTTTGGGCTGGGGAATAGAGAACCTAGCCTTTTGTGAACCTAGCCTTCAAGATTAGAGGGGGTGTGGTCGTAACTATCTTAACTAGACCCGAAGACTAGCAAACCTATACGGCAAAATAAAAAAGCCCCTTCGGTAAAAAGTACCGAGGGAGCTAATAATTAGATTAGATTCAGTTTTAATTTTAAGAATAAGACAATCAACAATAAACCAGCACCAGCAAAGCTTACTAATATAGTGCAGACACCAGTGCAAGCCGTTGAGTAGTCGATTCCAAGTAGTTTAGCAGTAGTCTTACAAGTTAGCTCCAGCAAGCTAATTAAAGCGTTAGCAAGCAAATAGAATAAGTTATAAACACTAATTAATAAAGTCATTTTAATACTTCCTTTTCTTATTTCTTATTACATTATTATAATACAATAAACATTTTATATTGTCAATACATTATTATAAAATAATAGCCTAATTATCATATAGCCCTAATTGTCCATATAATCCACTCTGAGGCGTTTTAGCACTGTTTAGGTA
>OBLI01000025.1_pt1 | contig 140334 bp, 112 predicted proteins | sample 1519701 | NCBI WGS metagenome assembly OBLI01 (sample SAMEA3663005, study PRJEB22513) | pig gut metagenome | biome: pig gut; feature: pig-associated habitat; material: faeces | place: France | collected 2012
GAGAAGCGCCCCAGTCGCCCCATGGGTTTGTCGCTGCGAGAGCTGCGGGAGGGGCCCGCAAAAGCGGCCACGATGCCCTCTGCCTCAGCTGCCGTGCGAGAGGATCTGGACACGCCTTTCACTGAGGAGAGCCTCCGGGCGGCGTGGACACAGTTCGCGCAGGGCATCGAGAAGGAGGTGCACCTGAAGCATACGATGCTCAACTGCGAGCCGAAGCTGCTGGACGCGCATCTGTTTGAGGTGGTGGTGCATAATCCTGCCCAGCAGGATGAGTTGCTGCAAAAGACCTTGTCGATCCTTCCGTTCATCCGTCGGCAACTACAAAACAGTCATGTGCAACTGCGTGTGCGTATTGAGGAGGGAAATCAGAAGCAGATCGCCGTCACGGCGGCGGAGAAGTTTGCCTTGCTGCTGAAAATAAATCCAGCCTTAGGCAAACTGAAAGAGGAGTTCGACCTAAAGCTGGACTAAATGAATTTTGAATTAAGGATTAAGAATTATGAATTAAGAGTTATGAATTAAGAGTTATGAATTAAGAATTCATCCCATAATCCATAATTCATAATTAAACTCAGTTTTTCGTCTCTAAATAAACGACTTGCGTTTGGAGATACTCTTCCAAGCCATGCTTGCCGTCGGCACCGCCGATGCCTGACTTGCGCCATCCGGCATGGAAGCCTTGCATCGCCTCGAAGTTCTCGCGGTTGACGTAGGTCTCGCCAAACTTCAGCGAACGCATCACCTTGAAGGCGTTCTCCAACCCCTCGGTATAAACGGAAGAGGTGAGGCCATACTCGCAGTCGTTCGCCCAAGCGATGGCTTCGTCGATCGTGTCGTAAGCGACGATTGGCAGCACAGGTCCGAAGGTCTCCTCATGCACGATGTCCATCTCCTGCGTCACCTCGTCCAAGATAGTCGGCTCGAAGAAGTAGCCTTTCGTGCCGATGCGCTTGCCGCCTAACACCAGTTTGGCACCCTGTGCGACAGCCTTCGCCACCTTTGCCTCGACGGAGGCCAATGCGTTTGCCTCGATCAGCGGACCCATGTCGATCTCTTTCACCTGGTTTGGATCGCCTACCTTCACCTGGCTCATCCCGGCGATCAGCTTCTCCATAAAGGCCGCTTTCACTTTACGATCTACATAGACACGCTCCGCGCAGTTGCAAACCTGTCCCGTATTGATCACACGAGAGGCAATGATGGCCTTCACCGCCAAGTCGAGATCGGCATCCGCCATGACGATAGCCGGAGCCTTGCCGCCCAATTCCAAGGAGACCTTCGTGATGTTGGGCGCAGCGGCAGCCATGGTCTGCTGTCCGGCCCCTACGCTACCGGTGAGGCTAACCATACCGACCTTCGGGTTGGCGGCCAACTCATGGCCGATGACGGAGCCACGGCCATTCACCAAGTTGAATACGCCCTTTGGCAGTCCGCTCTCCGCTACGATCTGTGCGAAGACGTAAGCATTCTCCGGCGTCAACTGGCTCGGTTTGATGACGATGGTGTTGCCGGTCACCAAGGCGGGAGCCGCTTTGCGTGCGATCAGGAAGAAGGGGAAGTTCCAAGGCAGGATGCCGGTAGTCACCCCGATCGGACGTTTAAAGACGAAGATGCTCTCGTTCGGGCGGTCGCTCTGCACGATCTCGCCCTCATAGCGGCGTGCCCACTCGGCCATATAATCTAAATAATCGGCTGTGAACAGGACCTCCACGTTGGCCAAGCCCTGTGTCTTACCGCCCTCTCTGACGATGATGTCGGTCAACTCCGCCTCTCTGGCACGGATGCCCTCTGCGATTTTCCTAAGATAAGCAGCCCGTTGAATGGCCGGTGTGCGCTCCCAAGCGGGTTGCGCTTGCTCAGCGGCCTCGATCGCTTTGCGTGCGTCTTCGGCAGTGCCGTCGGGCATGAGGGAGATCACCTCTTCGGTGGAGGGGTTCAACACATTGATCCATTTCCCGGATTCGTTCTCGACGAATTGTCCGTCGATAAACATTTTCAATTCTTTCATGCTATTCTATTTTTAGGTTAGAACTCAATGGTGGCAAAAGTAAAGAGATTCTGAGAAGGGTTATTTGTGTTTTTGATTTAAGATGTTGCAGAAATGACAAAAGAATTATGAATTAAGAGTTATGAATTATGAATTCATCCCATAATTCATAACCCTTAATTAAATCAATCCATAATTCATAATTCATAATTCGATCAACTCTGTTGATCAACAGGCTTTAAAGCTCATGTCGAGACTCTTGACAGAGTGGGTCAATGCGCCTACGGAGATGTAATCCACGCCACACTCGGCATAGTCGCGCAGGGTGTCGAAGGTGATGCCTCCCGAAGACTCTAACTCTACTCGGCCAGCCACACGGCGGACCGCCTCACGGGTATTCTCCGGGGTGAAGTTATCGAGCATGATGCGATCTACGCCGCCTGTTTGAAGGGCCTCCTCCAACTCGTCGAAGTTGCGCACCTCGATCTCGATCTTCAGGTTCTTGCCCTTCTCCTTCAGGTACGCATGGGCACGATTGATGGCCTTGGCGATGCCGCCTGCGAAATCGACATGGTTGTCTTTCAAGAGGATCATGTCGAACAGGCCGATACGGTGGTTCATGCCGCCACCGATGCGCACGGCCTCCTTCTCGATCATGCGCATACCCGGAGTGGTCTTGCGGGTGTCGAGCACATGCGTCTTGGTGCCTTCTAACTGCTTCACATACTTGCGGGTGGTGGTGGCGATACCGCTCATGCGCTGCATGATGTTGAGCATCAAACGCTCGGTCTGCAACAGCGATTGTACCTTACCCTCCACAACGAAAGCAATGTCGCCCTTCTTCACCTCTGCGCCATCCTCGATGAAGACGGTCATCTTCAGCTCCGGGTCGAAAGCCTTGAAGACACGGCGTGCCATCTCAACACCGGCCAATACGCCGTCTTCCTTGATGATCAATTGGCTCTTGCCCATCTCCGTAGCGGGAATGCAGCAGAGCGTGGTGTGATCGCCATCGCCAATGTCCTCGGCGAAGGCCAACTTGATTAAGTCGTCAATAAGTTTGTCCATATTATTCTATTCTGATTGATTGTATGATTGCGGTATTGTTGTTAGCTTTGTAGGTGATGTTCACCCGGTAGTCGCCCGCCTCGGTGTGCAGCTTAGCCACCACGAAGCCATTGGCGGACTTATCGGCGTGATGCACCACCGTGAAAGAGGTCGGTTTATGCTGCCCGAAAAAGCTGTTTAGCGCCTCGATTGCCTGCTCGCCTTCGCAGGTGAGTGTCTTCTCCGGCAGGGCTAAGTCGATCTTCTCCGCCATCTTTCCGGCGAGTGTCTCTGCCTTTCCCGCTTTGAAAGCCTGGGTGATGCCTGCGATGTCTGCTGCTTGCAGGCCGCTAAAAGCGCAAAGCAATGCGCAGGTGAGTAGGAATCGTTTCATAGACATTTCTCTTATTTATGAATGATGATGCGCGAAGGTATGTATTTTTCTTGTATTTTCGCCCGCTCAAAAGCAAATGAGAAGCGATGAAAATAGGACTGATCGTGATAGGAAAGACCGATGCCCGCTATTTTGCGGAGGCCATCGAGGAGTATCGTGGGCGACTGACCCACTACATCCCGTTCGAGATGGAGGTGATCCCGGATATTAAGAACGCTAAGAACCTCTCGGAGGCACAACAGAAGGAGCGGGAAGGAGAGCTGATCTTGAAGGCATTGCAACCGGGCGATTACCTCGTCTTGCTCGACGAGCATGGTAAGGAGTTCACCTCGATGCAGTTTTCCGCCTATATTGAGAAGAAGATGCACGCCGTGCCCAAGCGGCTGCTGTTTGTGGTGGGAGGACCTTACGGGTTCAGCGAGGCGGTCTATCGGGCAGCGTCAGAGAAAATCTCCCTCAGCAAGATGACCTTTTCGCATCAGATGATCCGCCTGATCTTCATCGAACAGCTCTATCGAGCGATGACCATCCTGAATGGGGAGCCGTATCACCATGAATGAATTTTGAGTTTTGAATTATGGATTAAGAATTATGAATTAGGAGAGAGGAACACTACTGACCTACCATTCATAATCCATAATTCTTAATTCTTAATTTTTTCACGCTTTGCTAATCAGCGCATAATCAAGCAGGGTCATCGCTGCCATGGACTCCACGATGGGAACCGCACGAGGAACGACGCAGGGGTCATGACGGCCACGCGCCTTGAGGATCGTTTCCTCGCCCTGTTTGTTCACCGTAGGTTGCTCCATGAGGATAGTAGCCACTGACTTGAACGCTACTCGGAAGTAGATGTCCTGCCCATTGGAGATACCTCCTTGGATGCCGCCCGAATGGTTGGTGCGGGTACTGATCCGTCCGTTATCGTTGAAGAAGATGTCGTTGCGGTCGGAGCCGTGATAACGAGCCGCCTCGAAACCATCGCCATACTCAAAGCCCTTCACGGCGTTGATGGTCAGCATGGCATGGCCTAACGCCGCATGCAGCTTGCCGAAGACCGGCTCGCCCCATCCCACGGGTACCCCCTTCACGACGCAGGTGATGACACCGCCCACCGTGTCGCCCTTCGCCTTGACACCGGCGATCAGCTCCTCCATTTGAGCGGCCATCTCGGGATCGAGACAGCGCACAGCGTTGGTCTCCGCTACGGAGAGGTCGTAATCTGCATAACTACCCGGCAGGATCAGGTCGCCCACTTGGCTGGTATAGGCATGGATCTCCACTCCATAGTTCCGCAATGCCAACTTGGCGATGGCGCCACCTACCACCCGCGAGATGGTCTCGCGAGCCGACGAGCGTCCGCCACCACGGGGATCGCGGATGCCATACTTCATCTGATAGGTGTAATCGGCATGGGAGGGGCGATAGACCTCCTTCATGTTGTCGTAGTCGGCCGAGTGCTGGTTCTTGTTCCAAACGATGAACCCGATCGGGGTGCCGGTGGTCTTCCCCTCGTAGATGCCGGAGAGGAATTGCACTTCATCATCCTCTTTACGGGGAGTCACGATGCGCGACTGCCCCGGTTTGCGGCGGTTCAGCTCCTGTTGGATGAAGGCGGTGTCCAGCTCGATGCCGGCCGGACAACCGTCGATCACGCCACCTACGCCGGGGCCGTGCGACTCGCCGAACGAGGTCAATGTGTATATCCTTCCAAATGTATTGCTCATTGTCTGTTTGCTGGATTAATGGCAACCTCCGCCGCAACCTCCGCAGCCACTGCCACACTCGCCATCGCCGCAGTCGCAACCGCAGCCACAACCGCCGTCGGCCATCGTCGTGCATTGTGCGATCTCCTCAGCGCTGGCCTCGCGCACCTCGATCACCTCACCGCTGAAATGCAGGGTCTCACCCGCCAACGGATGGTTGAAGTCCATCACGACTACATCATCCCTCACCTCCAAGATAGAGCCATTCATGCGGCGGCCGTCAGAGTCCATCATCGGGACGGTGTTGCCCTCCTTGATCACCTCGGAATCGAACTTGCCATCGATAACGAAGATGTTCTTCGGCAAATTCAGTACGTTCTCCTCTTTATACTCGCCATAAGCATCGGCCGGAGCCAATGAGAAGTTAAACTTGTCACCTACGGCTAAGTCCTGCAGGGCTGCCTCAAAGGCGGGGAGCATCATGCCCATGCCATAGATAAACTGGAGGGGTTTCTCTGCTGTTGCCTTCTCCATCAACTCGCGTTCGTCGCCTTCACCCACGTTGAGGTCGTAAGTGACCGCCACGTATTTGTTCGCTGTAATCTTCATGTTTTGCTATATATAATGTATAAATAATGATTGGCAATGATCCTGCAAACCGAATGCATAAAGCCAAGCTTGCTTGTGCTTTATGCTGAGGTGCAGCCTATCTTCGCCGACTTTAGGTCGGCAAAGATAGTATTTATTTTTGATCCACCGCCTGCTTCAACCGGGTCAGTGCCTCATGCAGCACACTGCGCGGACAGCCCACGTTGAGCCGCATGTGTCCCTCGCCACCGGGGCCGAACATCGTGCCATCGTTGAGTGCCAAGCCTGCCTTCTGCTGGAAAAGATCCACCAACTCCTTTTGAGAGAGGCCTAACTCCCGGCAGTCAAGCCATACGAGGAAGGAGGCCTGCGGCGGATAGACCTTGATAGCAGGGATGTTGGCTTTCAAGAAATCCTCTACATAGCGCACGTTATCCATCACGTAGGTACGCATCTGCTGCAGCCACTCCGCACCATAGGTATAGGCCGCCGTCGTAGCTGTGAAGGCGAAGATGGTGCCGAAGTCGAACTCGCCCGCCTCCATGAAGCCGAAGAAGCGCTCCCGGATCTGATCGTCGGGGACGATGGCGTAGGAGGTGACGATGCCGGCGATGTTGAAGGTCTTGCTTGGCGCCATGAAGGTAAGGCTGCACGCCGCTGCCTCGGGCGATACGGTGGGGAAGGGGTGATGCTTATACTGCGGGAAGGCCATCTCGGAATGGATCTCATCGGCGATCACCAGGATGCCGTGGCGATGGCAGATCTCCGCCAAGCGGATCAAGGTCTCCTTGGGCCATACCACGCCGCCCGGATTGTGCGGGCTGCTTAGGATCAGCACCTTGCAACGCTCGTCGATGATCGACTCCAACTGCTCGAAGTCCATCTCGTAGCGGCCATTCACCTCCTTCAGGGGGTTATACACCACCTCACGGCCCATCTTCTCGGGCACGAGGCGGAAGGGATGATACACCGGCGGCTGGATGATCACCTTGTCGCCCTCCTGCGTGAAGCAATGCAGGGCGAAGGCGATGCCTTTCACGATGCCCGGCACGTAGCAGAGCCACTCCCGCTGGATCTTCCAGTTATGCTTGTAGTTCACCCAGTTGATAATGCTCTCGTAATATTCGTCCGTGGGGTAGGGGTAGCCAAACACCTCATGCTCACACCGTTTACGGATCGCCTCGACGATAAAGTCGGGCGTGCGGAAGTCCATGTCGGCCACCCAGAGCGGCATCAAGTCCTCCTGTCCGAAAGCGGCCTTCAGCTGGTCCACTTTCACGCAGCCGGTGCCTCGCCGGTCGATGATCTCATCAAAGTTGTAGTGTTTCATGACTTTATAGGATATATATTTTAGGAGGGCAAAAATAACCATAAATTGGGATTTACGGCCCCCAAGTGTCCGCTTTTGTGAATAGGTGTTCGTTTTCGAACACCTATTTTTAAAGGGTATTATTCGTTTTCAATGAGTTACGAGTTTGGCACGGCTTTTGCACTATATTCAGTAACCCGGCATAATCGGGAAAAAATTGTACATTAGTGAACACTTAAAAGAGATAAGAAAATGGAGATGATTAAGCTGACGAACGTGCACAAGGTGTATCGTACGAAAGAGATCGAGACAATGGCATTGGAGAACGTGAACCTCGAAGTGAACAAGGGGGAATTTCTGAGTATTATGGGACCATCCGGTTGCGGTAAATCTACGCTGCTGAATATCATGGGATTGCTTGATCTCCCTACCTCTGGGCAGGTGATGATCAACGGCGTGACGACCGACGGTATGGATGATAAGACGCTCGCCGCTTTCCGTAACCAGCAGTTGGGCTTCGTCTTTCAGTCGTTCCACCTGATCAGTTCGCTCAACGTGATCGACAACGTGATGCTGCCGTTGCTCTATCGTCCTTCGACGGCGGCTGAGCGCAAGCAGAAGGCCGAGGAGGTCTTGGAGAAGGTGGGGCTGAGCCACCGTATGCGCCACTTCCCTACGCAACTCTCCGGCGGTCAGTGCCAGCGTGTGGCCATCGCCCGTGCCATCGTGGGCAACCCGGAGATCATCCTGGCCGACGAGCCGACCGGTAACTTGGACTCGAAGATGGGTATTGAGGTGATGGATCTGCTGCACAAGCTGAACCAGGAGGATGGCCGCACCATCGTGATGGTGACGCACAACGAGAGCCAGGCGCAACAGACGCAACGCATCATCCGCTTCTTCGATGGTCGCCAGATCGGCATTGACATTCCTGAACTGCGTTCTAAGGCATGACCGAGCGGTGCGGCTACTGATAACCGCTCATGTGTAGATGCACCGCAAGCAGCTGCGGCCTACCTACCGCATGGAAGTGCGGTCTATACCCCGCATGGGGACGCGGTTAATTCACCGCATGGGGACGCGGCTACTACACCGCATGGCGACGCGGTTACTACACCGCATGGGGACGCGGCCTATTCATACACGGTAAAGGAGTGGACCACCGTACGAGGGATTCTGTAGTGCCGAAACGAGGGGTTGAATTGCGTGGCGAGTTGCAGCTCCCATTCCCCTGCCGTCAAAGGGAAATCCTCCGGCAAAAGCAGCGTCACGGCGGAGGCCTCATTCACCGGGAAGTAGCGCGGGCTGAGGGGGAAGAACCACTCCTCGCCGCTCTCCAGGTTGCGCAGGGTGATGCCTACTCGCTCATCTTCTCCCAACAGGCGGATGTTGCCGCCGTGGAGGTAGAAAAAGCGGCTGCCGGCGGGCACTTGGTTGAAGGGCAGCTTCGGCTCCGGTTGGTAGCGATAGCTCTCTTGCACGGTCGATACCTCGTTGATAAAGAGCTTGTGCATATCGGTATAGCGGGTCTCGGCGGGGAGCGAGTCGGCGATCTGGAGGAAACGGGGCGAGGGGCGAAGATGCACCTGCAGGCTGTGTCGCTTGCGGTCGAAGGGATCGGCAGGCGCGCTGAATTGCCCCTTGACAGCCAGCTCGGTACGACCCAGGCCGAAATCGACGTTGAAGCCCTGTTCGAAAGCCTCGTAGATGGCGTCGTTCATGAGCCGATAGGTGGTGACGAGTGTCTCCTTGCGGTATTCGGTGCGTTGCTCAACGATCTGACTGGCGATGTCGTTGAGGCTGAGGGTGCGACGGAAGGGGATGGTGCCTCGATAGAAAGGCTTCATGCCCGGCAGGGGTTGTCCCTGGGTGAGGTTGATCATGACGCGATGCGGCTTCACCTTCTTGCGCATCTCGGAGTCGGGAAGAGCTTTGTCCATAGTGATGTTTGTTTAAAAAGAAATAATGTGCCACAAAGGTAATGGAAATAAAGAGATGATCGGATTATATATGAAGCAGGCTTGGGCTTTGATCAAGCAAGAGCGGCTGTTCAGCATGGTCTATATTGTCGGGACGGGATTGGCGATCTCCTTAGTGATGGTGCTTAGCATTGTGCTCTACGTGAAATTTGCCCCGCTCTATCCCGACGTGAACCGGGGGCGGGAGTTAGTTTGGGAATATGGTGTCTATAAGAAGGCGGACGGGGATGGCATCAGCAGCTCCTCGCTGTCGTATGCCCTGCTCGAACGAGCCTACGAGGGGATAGAAGAGGTAGAGGCTGTGGCGATTTACAATAGTTTCGACCACGAGGATTTCGTGCAGCCCGCCGACAGGCCGACACAGTTGCCGGTGACGGTGCAGAAGACCAACGCAGGCTATTGGCGGGTCTATGCCTTCCGTTTCTTGTCGGGAAAGCCCTTCGGCGAGGAGGCCTTTCAGAGCGGTTTGCCAGTGGCGGTGATCACGGAGCGGTTGGCACGCCAGCTATTCGGTGCGGAGCCGGCGGTGGGGCAGGAGGTGAAGCTCCATTTCAAGGCCTATCGGGTGGTGGGCGTGGTAGAGGCGGCCTCGCCCTTCATGGGTAACTGCTACGCCGACATCTATGTGCCCTTCACGGTCGATCCCGAATGGAATCGGGTGTGGAACCAATCGGGTTTAGGTCCCTATGCATCGGTGGCCTTGGTGAAGGAGGGGGCTTCGACGGAGGCCGTGAGGAAGCAGGTCGCTGAGCGGATCGCCCAGTTCAACCGGGAGTTGCAGCCGGAGGGTTCGTTCGATGCGTTGGGTGCGCCCGATCCCTTCTGGGTGAGTAGCTTCCGGAAATATTCCAACCATGCACCCGAGGTGGGTCCGGAGCTGATGCGCTATGGCTTGATCTTCCTGCTGTTGTTGCTGATCCCGGCGGTCAGCCTGAGCGGTATGGCCGACTCGCGGATGAATCGCCGCATGGCGGAGTTAGGGGTAAGGCGGGCGTTTGGTGCGCCACGCACGACGCTCTTCGGGCAGATCCTGACGGAGAACCTGCTCTATACACTGCTCGGCGGGGCGTTGGGCCTGTTGGTCAGCTTCGGCTTGGTGCAGTTGGTGCGAAGCTGGATCTTCTTCAGCTCACCGATGGATGTGACCACCACGGAGGTGTCGGCGATGGCGTTGCCTACGGGCTCGCTGCTCAATCCGTGGGTCTTCTTGATCGCCCTTGCGGTCTGCTTTGTGTTGAATCTGCTTTCGGCGATGATCCCGGCATGGCGGGCTGCGCGGAGGCCGATCGTGGAGTCGTTGAATTTAAAATAAGAGGAGAGAAGAGGTTATGAAATATTGGATACATGCGGCGAAACAGCTGATCAACACATGGCGGAGCAACATCGGCATCTTCGTGGAGCTGATCTTGGTGCTCGGTGTGGCGTGGTATATGGTGGACTATTTCTTTGTGCAACTCTACAACCGCTGCCTCCCGGCGGGCCGTTCGATTGACGATACCTACGTATTGCGGGTGGCCTCCCTGCCGGAAAGCGATCCGGCCTATCAAGTGGCAGAGGCGGACTCAGCTGCGATGGAGGCCAACCTGCGCCGCGTGGTGGAACGGGTGAAGGCCTATCCCGGTGTGCAGGTGGCGGGCATCAGTTATGATTGCGGCTCGCAACCCTATTCGCCCTGTTATATGGCAAATGGCTTCATCAGTATGCAGGACACGAGTCGCACGGCAAGCATGGCGATTTATGACATTGATCCACGGGAGGATTTCTTCGGGGTGTTCCGTCATGTGTCAGCGGTGGATGGCCATGCGGTGCGGATGGATGAGTTCGACTGGACAGATCCGCACGCCATTGTGATCACCCGTCGGGTGGAGCAGCAGTTGATGGGCGATGATGTGCAGGCCGGGGCTTCGGTGGGCTTGAAAATGCGCGTTACCTGGGGCGATCCGGATATTTATTACATCGTGAAAGGGGTATTGCAGGATGTGAAGCGGTTTGACGACCGACTGCCCGAGGGATATGCCTTCCAGCCCTCAAACGGAGCGGGCCAGGAATTGGCCGAGCGCTATATCTCCTTCCGGATTGATCCCGCCGTGGCAGGCGTGGGCTTCGCTGAGCGGTTTGAGTTGGAGATGGGGCGGCAGCTGCGCATCGGTAACTGTTACCTCTACGATGTGCGGAGCTACGAGCAGATCCGGAAGGGTTCAGAGTTGTTGTTTGGCACCACCTACAACTGGAACATCCGCATCTCTCTCCTGATCTTCCTGGGGTTGAACATCCTGCTTTGCGTGATGGGCAGCTTCTGGTATCGGGTGCGGCAACGGCGGGGCGAGATTGGTCTGCGTATGGCGATGGGATCGAGCCGTCGGGGTGTCTGGAGCCAGCTGATGCGTGAGGGTATCTGTATCTTGGCCTTAGCTACACCGGTAGCGCTCTTCATCGAGATGCACTTGGCGATGATCGGCTTAGTGGATCTGCCCTATGGCGATACGCCTGCGGGCTATCTCCCGGCTATCGGTCCGCTCCGCTTCCTGCTCACGAACCTCGTGGCTTGGCTGTTGGTGGCGGCGGTGATCTGTCTCGCTGTCTGGCTTCCGGCCTCTCGTGCCGCCCAAGAGGATCCCGCCGTGGCGTTGCGGCATGGGGATGAGTGATACTTTTTAATTAGGAATTAGGAATGAGGAATTATGATAAATACAGTTTATTTCAAACAGGCATGGCGGTTACTCAAGGAGAACCGCCTGCTATCGGTGGTATCGATCTTGGGTACCGCCTTGGCGATCTGCCTCGTGATGGTGATCGTCATCGTATGGCAGGTGCGGACGGCCGGATTCAAGCCGGAGACGCACCGGGAGCGGATGCTGTTCGTGCAAGACGGACGGGCTTCCCGCAAGACGGATCATGAGTTTAATAATTGCTACCGCCTCTCTTCGTCGGTGGTGAAGCAGGTGTTCTACCCCTTGCAAACAGCGGAGGCAGTGGGCATGGCGACCGATGCCTGGAGTAGTTTAGCCAGCACGATGGATCAGACCAAGGAGTTGCGGGCGGATGTGCGCTACACCGATGCCGGCTTCTGGGAGCTCTTCGATTTCGAGGTGTTGGCGGGGAAGCCCTATCCGCAGGAGGCGGTGCATAGCGGTCTGCAAGAGGCGGTGGTGAGTGCCTCGTTGGCCCGTCAGCTCTTTGGCTCAATAGAGGTGGTGGGGCAGACAATGCAGCTCAACTATGTGCCCTATCGCATCTGTGCCGTGGTGGGCGACGTGTCGGTGATGGCAGAGGCCAGTCATGCCGATGCCTGGGTGCCCTATACGTCCAACTCCACCCTGTATGACAACAATACGGAGGGGTTGGTGGGTACGTTCGCTTGCTACATCTTGGCTCCCTCCGCGTCCGACTTCCCGGCCATCCGGGCGGAGGTGGCCCGTAACGTGGAGAAACTCAATGCCAGCAAACGGGACTGGGAGTTGTTGCTCTCCGGGCAGCCGGATAGCCGCCTCGATCTGTTGGCTCGTAAGAATGGGGCGTTCGGCGAGGCGGAGACCGGACTGTTGGTGTTGCGCTATGGCTTGATCGTCTTGCTGCTGATGCTGGTGCCCGCTATCAATATGAGCGGCTTGACGCAGAGCCGGATGCGGCAGCGCATGGAGGAGTTAGGCGTGCGACGAGCCTTTGGGGCAACCCGTGGAACGTTGGTCAGTCAGATCCTCTTGGAGAACCTGTTGCAGACCCTGATCGGTGGAGTGATTGGTTTCGGCCTCTCCTATGTGGTAGTACTCGGTCTCTCCGGCTGGCTGTTGGATACGGGTGAGACCATCGAAGGGTTAGGCCAGGTGTTCGTGGGGGCGGATATGCTCTTCAACCCGCTCATCTTCCTCTTGGCGTTCGTGGCCTGCTTGGTGCTGAACCTGCTGAGCGCGGGCATTCCCGCTTGGCGTGCGGCCAATAACCCGATCGTAGAGTCGTTAAGCATTCATCGTTGAACCTATACCTTTATATATATACGTTATGTTACAGCATATCTTTACACTCATTTGGAACCAACGGCGGCAGAACGCTTGGATCGCCGCGGAGTTGTTCTTGGTGTCGATCCTCTTGTGGTATTTGGTGGATTGGCTCTACGTGATGGGCAATGTCTATTACCGTCCGATGGGGTTTGACATCGACCATGTCTATGAGGTGCATATGGCGGAGCTCTCGCAGAACAGCCCTGCCTATCGGGAGGGAGTACCGGAGGGTGCGGAAGCCCGGGCGGACTATTGCGAGCAGGTGCTGGAGCGCCTTCGCAGCTACCCCGGTGTGGAGGTGGCCGCTGCGATGACCAGCAATCTTTGCCCCTATAATTCCTCTACGATGTCCATGAGCTTCCGAGCCGATACCTGCTTGAGTAATTGCTACTATGGGGCGGTCACACCGGGTTACTTCTCGCTCTTCCGCATTGCGTCGAACGCCTGCTCTGCTGCCTCTTTGGACGAGGCCCTGCGGGAGCCGAATGCCGCCATCCTAACCACGAACCCAGAGGTACCTATCCCCGACGGGGAGCTGTTGGGTCGGCCGCTCTATCAGCTTGGTGGGAAAGACTCCGTGCGGTATCGCATCGTAGGTGTCACGCCAGAGATCCGAAAGACGGCCTATGACATTCCCTATCCGCAGATCTATATGCCGTTTGATTGGGATAGGCATCTCATTGATTTGGTCTTCTGTGTGCGTGTCCGTCCGGAGGTGGATAGCCCGGAGTTTGCCGGTCGCCTTTTTCGGGAGCTGAAGGAATCGTTGCGTGTGGGCAACCGTTACCTCTCGCAGGTCGTCCCGCTCGCCGAGTCGCGTGATCAGATGCTCAAGTATAATGGAGTTGGCAACCAGGTGCGTACCCAGTTGGCGTTGGCGGGCTTCCTGTTGGTCAATATCTTCTTGGGGATCATCGGTACCTTCTGGTTCCGCACGGCCTATCGGCGAGGCGAGATGGGGTTGCGCATGGCGATGGGCTCTTCCTGTCGGTCGCTCTATCGGCTCCAGATTGGTGAGGCGTTAGGCTTGGTGTTGATCGCCTTCCTGCCCACGCTCCCCATTACCTTCAACATCACCATCGCTGAGTTGATCGAGGTGCATGCGATGCCGATCTCCCGCTTCCGCTTCTTCCTTTGTGAGGGCATCACCCTCCTGCTGTTGTGGGGCATGGCCTTTGCCGGTGCGTGGTATCCCGCCCGTCAATCCACCCGTCTCGCCCCCGCCGAGGCGTTGAGGTATGAATAGGAGTTAATTCTTTTTCATCGTGTAGTCCTTGACACCTAAGGCTTCGTAGGCTTGGAGGAGAGCCTCGTCGTTATCGGAGATGATGAGGAGTTTATCCCGCTCTTGCAATTCGGTGTTGCCCTTCGGGATGAAGTAGCGACCCTCCCGTTTCACCATCACCGCCAAGGTGTGGTTGGGCAGGGTCAGCTCCATCAGCTTGTTGCCATGGGAGAGCACGGCAGGGGTGATGTCGATCTCGCTCATGGCACTCTTGATCTCCTCGGGCAGCTCGATACCGAAGGCATCCTTCCGCTCCGGCTCATCCACCATGCCGAACCAGTTGGCGGCAGCCGTCACGGTCGTTCCTTGGATCACCAATGAGAGGATCGTGATGAAGAAGACGATGTTGAAGAACATCCGGGCATGCGGAATCTCCGCGATCAAAGGATAGGTGGCGAAGATGATGGGCACCGCTCCACGCAAGCCGACCCATGAGATGTAGCATTTACCCTTGAACGAAAAATGTTTGAAGGGAATCAAGCTGAGGAACACGCTGATAGGACGTGCGACCAGGATCATGAAGACACCCACCAAGATGCCCACTCCCGTCACGGGCAGCATCTCGTGCGGATTGACCAAGAGTCCCAGCGTGAGGAACATCACGATCTGCCAGAGCCAGGTGAAACCCTCGAAGAAGGTACCCATGCTCTTCTTGTGCACGATCTTGGCGTTGCCCACCACCAATCCGGCCAAATAGACCGCCAAGTAGCCGTTACCCTTGCAGAGCGTGGTGGCCGTGAAGGTGAAGAAGGCGGACGATAAGAGGAGGATCGGGTAGAGTGACTCGTTGTCGATATTGATCTTGTTGATGATCCAGACCGATACCCGTCCCAGCAGGTAGCCCATGAGGGCACCCACGGCCAACTGGATGACCAACGACAAGCCCGCCTCAGCGATGTTCATGCCTCCGCTCGTGATCACCTCGATGAGGATGAGGGTCAGCATGTAGGCCATTGGGTCGTTACTACCCGATTCCAGCTCCAACGTGGGGCGCAGCCGCTCCTTCAGATAGACCCCCTTGCTACGCAGGATGGAGAAGACGGAGGCCGAGTCGGTAGATGACATGACCGCCGCCAAAAGCAGTGCCTCCGGGTAGGTCAGCGAGATCTTATCAGATAGGACGTCGAACAGGATGTAGATGAAAGAACCGGTGATGAAGGTCGTGGCCAGCACGCCGAACGTGGCCAACACGATACCGGGCCCGGCGACGGGCTTGATCTCCGCCACCTTGGTGTCCATACCACCCGAGAACAGGATGATGCTCAATGCCAACATGCCGATGAACTGGGTGATTTTCGGACTACTAAACTGAATGCCTAACCCGTCGCTGCCGAAGAGCATACCCACGCCCAAGAAAAGCAACAACGAGGGAAGGCCGAAACGATAGCCTGCCTTACTGGCTAATATACTAAAGAATAAGATGATAGAAGCTATTAAAAGAATATGTTCAGGGTTACTAAGCATAAGAATAATATTATTAAAGTGAACACTATAATTTAAAATCGTAGCGCAAAAGTACTGAATTAGACAGAAAATGCCTACTTTTGGCTTCCATTTATTAATCAACGATATGAACAAAAAACATCTATTCACAGGATTGTGTGCGCTGCTGCTACTGGTTGGTTGTGGCGACAACTCCCATTTCATCTCGGATGCCGCTTATCGGGCTGAGGTAGAGAAGGATTTCCAAGCGAAACAGGTTGCTTTGCCGAATGGCGATCTGTTCGAAGTGTTTAACGAGCAAATGACGCCAGCTGAGAAGGAGGCTTTGACCTTCCTCTATGCCTACATGCCGATCGGCGACCTGACCGATTACAGTGGGGCGTTCTATTTGCGTAATGTGCGTGCTACCTTCGAGGCCAAAGCCCAAATGCCTTGGGGAAAGAGCATTCCTGAAGAGATCTTCCGCCATTTTGTCCTCCCGGTTCGTGTGAACAACGAGAACTTGGATGACAGCCGTTCGGTCTTCTTTGCGGAGTTGAAAGATCGTGTGAAGAACCTGTCGCTCTACGATGCGGTGTTGGAGGTGAACCACTGGTGCCACGAGAAGGTGATCTATACTCCTTCGGATGCCCGCACCAGCTCTCCTTTGGCTTCGGTTAAGACCGCCTATGGTCGTTGTGGTGAGGAATCTACCTTCACGGTGGCTGCCCTTCGTTCGGTGGGTATTCCCGCCCGTCAGGTCTATACCCCTCGTTGGGCACATACCGATGACAACCATGCGTGGGTAGAGGCTTGGGTAGATGGTAAATGGTACTTCTTGGGCGCTTGCGAGCCGGAGCCGGTGTTGAACTTGGGTTGGTTCAATGGCCCCGCTTACCGAGGCATGTTGATGCACACCAAGGTGTTCGGTAAATACAACGGTCCGGAGGATGTGATGGCTCGTACGAGCGGTTACACCGAGATCAACGTGATCGACAATTACGCACCGAGTGCGAAGGCGATGATCACGGTGAAGGATGCCGCAGGCAATGCCGTGGAGGGGGCTACCGTGGAGTTTAAGCTCTACAACTATGCCGAGTTCAACAGCGTGGCGACCAAGCAGACCGATGCTTCGGGCCAGTGCTCGCTCTCAGCCGGTAAGGGCGATATGTTGGTATGGGCCAGCAAGGAGGGTGTCTTTGGGTATAGCAAGGTCTCCTTCGGTAAGGATAGCGAGGTGACGATCACGTTGGATAAGCATCCAGGTGATACGGGTAGCGTGGAGCTGGATGTGGTGCCGCCGGTGGATGGTTCCATCCCGGCTGAGGTGACTGCCGAGCAGAAAGAGGAGAACGCTAAACGCCTGTTGGAGGAGGATGCGATCCGTAATCAATATGTGGCTACCTTCTACACCGAGGCGAAGGCTCAGGCATTGGCGAAGGAGTTAGGCATTGACGAGACGAAGACTGTTCAGTTTATGATTGCCAGCCGGGGTAATTGGGAGGTGATTGAGCAGTTCTTGAAGACAACTCCGGCTGAAAAGCGTCCGCAGGCGATGGCGTTGCTCGATGTGATCTCCGCCAAGGATTTACGGGATATTCCGGCAGAGGTATTGGCTGACCATTTGAATAATACGCCGGCGGTGGATAGTCCGCTGTTTGATCGTTACGTCATGAATCCTCGTGTCAGCACGGAGTTCTTGACCCCGTATAAGCAGTTTTTTGCGGCTAACTTCGATGCGGAGGTAGCCAAGAAGGCACAGGCTGATCCACAGGTCTTGGTGGATTGGGTGAAGCAAAACATCACGTTGAACGACGACTTGAATCCGCAACGCATCGCCATCATGCCGACCGGTGTATGGAAATCCCGTGTGGCGGATATCAATTCCCGCAATATCTTCTTCGTCTCCGTGGCACGTAGCTTGGGCATTCCTGCCCGCATCGAGCCGGTAGCTCGCAAGATTCAGTATGCCAAGGACAACGCTTGGGTAGATGTCGATTTCGAGGCAACCGCTCCCGTGAACGCAAAGCAGGGTAAGGTGGTCGCTACCTACCAGCCGATCAAGGCGTTGCCCGATCCAAAGTATTACAGCCATTTCACCATTGCGAAGGTATTGTCTTCTGGTCGTTTGCAGACCTTGAACTTCGAGAGTGGCAGTCACGTCGATATGGGCTTGGGCGCTACATGGAGTGGCCTCTTGAAACAGCCGTTGACGATGGACGAGGGCAACTACATGTTGGTAACCGGTACCCGTATGGCCAACGGTAGTGTCTTGGCGGAAATCACCTTCTTTAACGTAGAGGAGGGCAAGACTACCCCGATTAAGTTAGAGATGCGTGAGAGCCAGGATCAGATCCAGGTGATCGGTAACTTCAACTCCGAGGATAAGTTCAAGCTGGCAGAGAGTGGTGAGGTGACCAGCCTGTTGGCGACAACTGGACGTGGTTACTACATCGTGGCTATCTTGGGTGCTCGTGAGGAGCCGACCAACCATGCGATGCGCGATATTGCGGCTGAGTGCCAGCAGTTAGAGGAGTGGGGCCGTGGTATCGTGCTTCTCTTCCCCGATGAGAAGGGTTATAAGAGCTTCGATCCGAAGGAGTTCGGTACGTTACCTTCGACTATCACCTATGGTATCGACATCGACGGAGCGATCCAGAAAGAGATGTGCGAGGCGATGCGTTTGACCAACACCCATTCACTGCCGATCTTCTTGATCGCCGATACCTTCAACCGGGTAGTCTTTGTTTCACAGGGCTATACCATTGGTTTGGGTGCGCAGTTGATGCAGGTGATCCATAAATTGTAAAGCGAGATGCGACTGATTCCGAAAGCGAACACGTTGCGCAAGGGAGCGTTGCTCTATCGCTGCCTTCGTTACCGGAAAGGGTATGGGGTGCATTCCCCCTTCGTCTATAACCTGATCACGAAGGTCATCGAGGAGAAATGCTCCTATTACAGTTTCTATGACATCGAGTTGCTTCGACGAGAGTTGTTCTATCGGGAGGAGGTGGTGCCTTGTCCCGATAGACGACATCCCGGGCGAATCAAACAGCGTCAAGTGGGCGAGATTGTCTATCGAGAGGCCATCAAGGCCAGCCACGGAGCCCTGCTGTTCCGCTTGGTCAACTATTTCAAGTCACGCCATATCTTGCAGTTGGGCCCTAACATGGGGCTTTCCACCCTTTATTTGACCTCCTACGCGAAAGACTTGCGTTGCATCGCGTTGGAGTCGGTGCCTGAGTTTGCGGTGATCGCTCGGGAGACCTTCAAGCGGGCGCATAACCCCATCGACTTGCGAGTCGGGAGCTATGCCGAGCTGTTGCCAAAGGCGTTGACAGACATGGAGCAGGTTGATTTCGTCTTTTTTAACACGCTTTATGAGCAAGAACACAACCTTTTCCTATTCGAGACCTGTTTACGCTATGTGCATAACGACACCATTTTCGTGTTTGAAGGGATCAACGCCAGCCAGAAGATGCGTGATTTTTGGAAGGCCGTTTGCGCACATCCGGAGGTGACCGTGACGGTCGATCTCTTTACGTTGGGTATCGTCTTTTTCAACCGGAAATTGCATAAAAAGGATTATATAGTTTATTTCTAAAAGATAGAGTAGATGAAGAAAAGCGTTATTTATACAGGAACGGGCGACAAGGGAACCACCTCGTTGGTGGGAGGCCAACGTGTCTCCAAGGCCAGCGAGCGTATCGAGAGCTACGGGACGATTGACGAGCTGAACTCCTTCATTGGCCTGCTGATCACAGCCATGGAAGAGGGTCCCGATGCCGATTTCCTCTCTTTCGTGCAACATAAGCTGTTCAATATCGGTTCCTATTTGGCTACGGATCAAGAAACCACCGAGATTCAGGTGCCCAGTCGGGTGACCGAGGAGAGTGTGGCACGCATCGAGCGAGAGATTGATCGCATTGACGAGGAGCTGCCCAAGCTGAGGGCTTTCATCCTGCCGGGTGGGTGTCGTTCAGCGGCTTTGGCACATGTCTGCCGCACGGTTTGTCGCCGGGCGGAGCGTGAGATCTATCGGTTGGCGGAGACGGCTCCGGTGGAGGACTTCGTATTGAAGTTTATCAACCGATTATCTGATTATTTATTCGTATTGGCCAGAAAGGAATGTATCCATCATAATGGAAAAGAAATTATTTGGGATTATACTTGCGAATAATAAATAAAATTCTACTTTCGCGGCTGATTTGAGAACCCAATCGCTTCTGGCGATTATTTAATTGTTGATAGCTATGTATTGGACTTTAGAGTTAGCTTCAAAATTGGAGGATGCGCCCTGGCCTGCGAGCAAGGACGAATTGATTGATTATGCACAACGTTCAGGTGCACCATTAGAGGTCATTGAGAATCTACAAGAGATGGAGGATGAAGGCGAGATCTACGAATGTATGGAGGATATTTGGCCGGATTACCCCAGCAAAGAAGATTTCTTCTTCAACGAGGAGGAATACTAAAGAATCACTCAGATTGTCAGAACGGATGATTGGCAATCCAAAAAATCAATAACCGAATTAGGCACGAGGTGGTGGGTTAGGAAACGATCCTTCTACCTCGTTGCTTTTTTAGCCTACACATGAGAAAAAGACTGTTTATCACCATACTGATCGCGTTTTGCGCTGGCTTCGGATCGTTGCGGGCGCAATATGACGCCCGTTTGAGCCAATATTTCATGGCGAAGCCCTATTATAATCCTGCGGTAGCCGGTGCCTCGGATGACTTGAATATCTTTGGGTTGGCTCGCTTGGAATGGGTGGGTGTGCATGGTGCGCCCCAGTCTTTTTTCATCACGGCCGATATGCCGCTCACCTTGGGCAAGACCCAGCATGGTGTGGGTTTAGTCGTTTTTACGGAGGCAATTGGTCTCTTTCAGAACACCCATGTGGGGGCGCAATATGCCTACAAATACAAGCTCTTCGGGGGTGTGCTCAGTGGCGGTTTGCAGATTGGGTTGGTTAACCAGTCGTTCGATGGTACCAAGCTGGAGCTCAATCCTGATTCTGAGTATCACCAAGAGACCGATGCCGCTTTCCCGGCCACGCAGGTCAGCGGGATGGGCTTGGATCTCAATTTCGGTCTCTATTACCAGCACAAGCGTTTTTATGCGGGCATTGGCATGACCCACTTTACAGAGCCCGAGTTGCAGCTCGATGAGAATGCCTCCACCTACATCGGGCGTTCACTTAATTTTATGGGTGGATACAATATTCAACTCAAGAATCCGTTGATAGAGTTACAGCCTTCGGTGTTCTTGCTGACAGACATGAGTAATTTTCATGCGGACATCACCGCAAGGTTGGAATATAACAAGATGTTTAACGGTGGTATTTCCTATCGGGTGAATGAGTCGGTGGGTATCCTCCTTGGGGTGAAGATCGGGCGTTTTCAAGCGGGTTATGCCTATGATTTCCCGATCACGGCCATGGGGCAGGCAACCAGTGGAAGCCATGAGCTTTGCGTGCGTTACGCCTTGAAGCTCAAGAAAACGACGACAGGAAAGAACCGACATAAAAGTGTACGTATCTTATAAGAGTATATGAAGAAAGTAATAGTTCTACTGATGGCGGTAGTGTTCCTTACCTCCTGTGGCAAATCGCTTCGCGGAGCAGGCAGTGGAGGAGAGGTAACCGGAGTGAGATCGGTGGCTTTCAATGAGCCTGCACCTTTTGGGATGGTCTTGATCAAGCGGGGAGCATTCGAGATGGGTCCGGCTGACAAGGATTCGCTCTGGGGCATCATGCCTGAGCGTAAAGGGGTTTCGTTTGATGCCTTCTGGATGGACCAGACGGAGGTGACGAACGCCAAGTATCGGCAATTCGTTTATTATGTGCGCGATTCAATCATCCGTGAGCGCTTGGCCGATCCGGCTTATGGAGGCAACGACCTCTTCAAGATCACTGAGGATCGCTATGGCGAGCCTGTCACTCCGCACCTGGATTGGAGCCGCCCGATCCCTTGGAAACGGGCCAACGAGGATGAGCTGCGTGCCATCGAGAGCGTCTATTACACCAACCCCGTGACGGGCGAGCGTGGCCTCGACCCAAAGCAGATGGTCTTTCGCTATGAGTGGTACGACTACACGGCAGCCGCCTTGCGCAAGAACCAGCTGAATCCGGCCGACCGGGTGCGCAACACCGACATTCAGGTCGATCCCAACGAGGTGGTTATGATCTCGAAAGATACCGCCTACATCGACGAGGAGGGACGCATTATCAATGAGACGATTACCCGCCCCTTGACCAGCGAGTGGGACTTCCTCAACACCCGTATCGTCAATATCTATCCCGACGAGAACTGCTGGGTGAACGATTTCAAGAATGCCTACAACGAGCCCTATACCCGTATGTATTTCTCTCATCCGGGTTATGATGATTACCCGGTAGTGGGTATCTCTTGGGAGCAGGCTACCGCCTATTGCGTATGGCGCACTAATTTATATAAGGAGTCTTTAAGTCTGCCTGCTGGCCAGGCTATCGAACCTTTCCGCTTGCCCTCTGAGGGAGAGTGGGAGTATGCCGCTCGTGCGGGTAAGAACGAGAATAAATTTCCTTGGTCCACCGATGAGTTGCAAGATAATAAAGGTTGTTTCTTGGGTAACTTCAAACCGGGCAAAGGCAATTATACCGAGGATGGTCACCTGATCACTGCCCGTGTGGGCTCTTTCGCCCCCAACGAGTTTGGCCTTTACGATATGGCAGGTAATGTGTCGGAGTGGACCTCTACCGCCTATTCCGAGTCAGGTCCGAGCCAGATGAGCGACATGAACCCCGACCTTCGTTACAATGCGGCCAAGAACGATCCCTATGCCATGAAGAAGAAGGTGGTGCGTGGTGGATCGTGGAAGGATGTGCAACAATTTATCCGCTCAGATATGAGAACTTTTGAGTATCAGAATGAGAGCCGTTCCTACATCGGCTTCCGCTGTGCCCGCACGCAGATTGGCTTCTCTCGCTCGAAGGGCGGTAAGAAATGAACCACTTAAACATGAATAACGAACCTATTAGTGTAAAGTCAAGAAACAATGGGAAAATATAGAAGATATAAGAATCGGCTGGAGATGTTTCTTTCCAGCGAGAAGGGAAAACGAGTGCTGAACTTTCTGTATAGCTGGGGTGCTTCCGTTGTGATCATCGGTGCGCTCTTCAAGTTGTTACACCTTCCCTATGGCAATCAGATCTTGTTCGTTGCTATGATCACGGAGTCTTTCGTGTTCTTCATTTCGGCGTTCGAGCATCCCAACCGGGAGTATCACTGGGAGGATGTTTTCCCGGTGCTGAAATCCAAGAACCCGATGGACCGTCCTGATTTTGGACAGGCTCCGTTGGCTACTCGTGAGACACATGCTGCCACTCATGAGGAGGGTGTGACCGTTCAAGGCACCATCCATGGAGCGGGCTCCTTGAACATTGAGGGCAACCTTAATATCTCCGAAGAGGACACCAAGAATCTCTCCGAGAGCATCAAGAAGCTGAGCGGGGCGGCTGAGCAACTTTCCAAGATGGCAGAGCTGACCGAGGCTACACAGCACTACCTGCAACAGATTTCCGGTCTCTCGCAACACATGGAGCGCTTTAGCCAAGTGACCAGCTCGCTCAACGAGGTATCCACCCATCTTTTGGATTCCTACAAGGGCATTGCCGACAATCCTGAGGGTGTTGGACAAAGCTCACAGAGCTATGTGGCGCAGATGGAGCAGCTCAACCGCAACGTCACCAACCTCAATCAGGTTTATGAGATGCAGCTGAAGAGCATCACGGCCCAGATGGATTCGATGGATCAGATCAACAACGGCTTGCGTCGCATTCGTGAGATGTATGAGGGCTCTGTGATGGATAGCTCCGCCTTCCGGGGGGAGACTGAGAAGATGACCCGCCAGGTGGCTGAGTTGAACCAGGTCTATGCCCGTCTTTTGCAGGCGATGACTGTCAATATGGGCTATCAACCCCAGCCGAGCTATCAGCAGCCACAACCGGCTTATCAACAGCCGGCCTACCAGCAGCCCTATGGCTATCAGCCGCAGCAGGCGCCTTATAACAACCCGATGAAGTAAGTAAGCAACTATGGCAGGAATATCAAATAATCCCAATTCACCTCGTCAGCGGATGATCAACCTGATGTATCTGGTGTTCATTGCGATGATGGCGCTCAACGTCTCCACGGAGGTGTTAGACGGTTTCGAGTTGGTTGAGGGTAGTTTGCGCACCTCGATCGACAACGCTTCCCGTCGGAATAATCTCGTGGCCGAGGAGATGGAGGCCTATTATCAACAGAATCCGCAGAAGGTGGGCGAATGGGTCGAGAAATCTCGTCAGGTCAAGCAGGCCTCTGATAGCCTTTGTGCCTATATTCAGGAGCTGAAGGTGCGGATCGTCGAGGAGGCTGATGGCGAGGGAGCTGACGTCGATAACATCGAGCGCAAAGATGATTTGGAGGCCGCTTCGCACGTCATGCTCTCGCCCCTGACAGGTGAGGGCAAGAAGTTGCGCGAGGCCATTGAACAATACCGTACATGGATGGCTGGTTTCATCCAAGACTCCTTGAAAACGGCGGTCATCGAGGCTAACCTCAGCACGACCGCTCCCCATAAGCCGGGCATCAACACCCGCTCATGGGAGGAGGCTCTTTTCGAGAACATGCCCGTAGCCGCTTCGGTCACTTTGCTGACCAAACTGCAGAGTGACATTCGTTATACCGAGGGCGAGGTGCTCTCTAACCTCTTGAATAGTGTCGATGTGGGAGATTATAGAGTGAACCAGATCACGGCACAGGTCATCCCGGAGAGCCAGATCGTCATGCGAGGCAGTCCTTATCGGGCGAACATTGTCCTCTCGGCGGTCGATTCCACCAAGCGACCCACTATCGTGGTCAATGGACAGGAGCTTCCTGCGGAAGCCAACGGACTCTTCACGGCCGGCACCGGTTCGGTCGGTACCTTCCCCATCAAGGGTTTCATCGAGATGCCCAATGCCGATGGCAGCATCATGCGCCGGGAGTTCGAGAGCGAGTATTTCGTGACCGAGCCCTCCGCTACGATTGCCCCCACGATGATGAACGTGCTCTATGCCGGTATCGCCAACCCGATGCGTATCGCTGTGCCCGGTGTGCCGAGTGGCAACGTCACCGCTACCATGACCAATGGAACCCTCACCCGAAAGGGCGACTCCTGGGAGGCCCGTCCCTCCAAGGTGGGTACCGATGCGGTCATCACCGTCCATGCCCGTATGGCCGACGGCCGCAACGTGGAGATGGCCAAGAGTGCCTTCCGGGTGCGAGCACTGCCCGATCCGCTGCCCTACATCGAGTATAAGGACGCAAATGGCAACCTGCGGAAATTCAAGGGGGGTATGATCGCCAAGCGAAGCCTCGTCGAGGCAGATGGGATCTTGGCGGCTATCGACGACGATTTGTTGAATGTGAAATATGAGGTGATTCGTTTCGAGCTGACCTTCTTCGACTCGATGGGTAACGCCATCCCCGAGGTGGCGCAAGGCACTAACTTCTCCCAGCGACAGAAGAGTTACATCCGTAACCTCAGCAAGGGTAAACGATTCTACATCACGAGGGTAGTGGCGAAGGGCCCGGATGGCATCGAGCGCACGATCCCCACCATCGAAGTAATTGTAAATTAAGATTTGCGGTATGAGACAACTGTATTACATAGCCATTTTGGTGGCATCCCTGTGGGCGGCAATGCCCCTGCAAGCACAAGAGGAGACACAAACGGAGACGACTCAGCAGACGCGCCGCCGTTCGCCACAGGCTTCCCGTGGAGAGCGACAGGAGAAGAAGGAGAGTGGCTTGCCCGACCTGACCGTTCGTGCGCAAGACTTGAACGAGCGTTTGACGCAAGAGATTGGCAATGCCCGTTGGCAGCGCGTCGTTTATCGGCAGGGTGATCTGATGAAGGAGCAGAATGCCCCGCTCTATTATCCCACACGTCCCATGAATGGACAGCAGAATCTCTTCTCCACCATTTTCCAGCTCTTGGGTGACAACAAGATCAAGGCATACGAATACTTGGATGGCTATGAGGAGTTCGACGAGGCCCACTTGATTCATTTCAAGGACATGCTCGACCGCTTCTACATCCTCTATGAGGAGGTGCCCGGTAAGGGGGGGGAGGAGCCTACCTTCATCATCAACGAGAGCGATGTGCCTGCTGCCGATGTCCGTTCCTATTACGTGAAGGAGGCTTGGTATTTCGATCAGAACAACTCCGCCTTTGATGTGAAGATCTTGGCCATCTGTCCGATCCTTTCCTCTACGGGCGATATGGGCGAGACCACAATGCCGATGTTCTGGCTGCCCTACGAGAATATCCGTCCCTACATCAGCAACGCCACGATCATGACCTCCAACCTCAACAATGCCACCACCTTCACGATGGACGACTATTTCCGTCGGCGCATGTTTGAGGGTGAGATCATCAAGACGCAGAACCTGCTAAACCAGCCGCTTCAGGCCTATTGTCCTACGCCAGATTCGCTCAAGAACGAGCAGGCACGTATCGAGGGGCAGCTCACTGGATTCGAACAATCTCTTTGGTATCAACCCGATACTACCCAAGTTGCTGCCGATCCGAAGGCCGCCAAGAAGGCCAAGAAGACGGTGACCAAGAGCACAACAGAGAAGGCTGCTAAGGCTATTACGACTAAGGCGCCCAAGACTCAGAAATCCGCTCCCGTTCGTTCCGTACGCCGCAGAAGATAACATGCCGACAGCCGTTGTGGAGGTAGAGTATGCTGTTTCTAGCGTTGCAGCGACCGTGGCGGCTCAGGAAACACAGTTTCTAACGTGCCGATGGCCACCGTTACGGGGTAGAAAGCAATCAATACTTAATCGAGGCTTCAAAGTAAGAAAGTCGTAAGAATTTAGGAGAAGAGGAACTATCTCGTAACAAAAGTGTATCTTTGTCGCCGCATAATAATTGATGACGTTTATGAAGAAGTTAATGTGTTTAGCGATGGCTTTGCTGCTGTTGGCAGGCTGTTCGAGCGTTCCTCTGACGGGGCGCAAGCAGGTGTTGTTGGTGTCTGATCAGGAGGTGCTTACTTCAAGTTTAACCCAGTATAATGAATACATCAAGACCGCCACAAAGTCGAGTAATGCGACTCAGAGTGCGATGGTGACTCGTGTTGGAAAGAAGATTGCGGCGGCTACTGAGCAGTATCTGAAACAGAATGGATTGGAAAGTGAGGTGAAGAATTTTGCCTGGGAGTTTAGCTTGGTGAAGGACGAACAAGTGAACGCTTTCTGTATGCCAGGAGGTAAGATTGTGGTCTATGAGGGTTTGATGAAAATCATTGGCTCGGAAGATGAATTGGCTGTGGTGGTTGGCCATGAGGTGGCCCATGCGGTGGCGAAACATAGCAACGAGCGTATGAGTCAGCAGCTAATGGCGCAATATGGAGCGGCTATCTTGGGACAGGCGGTGAGCAACAAGAGTGCGGCCGTTCAGCAATTGGCCTCTACGGTCTATGGCGTGGGTGCACAATATGGCGTGATGCTGCCCTACTCACGCAAGCATGAGATCGAGGCGGATTATATGGGCTTGGTCTTTATGACGATGGCGGGTTATAATCCGGAAGTTGCCCTCAGTTTCTGGAAGAAGATGTCGGCAGGTGGCAGTAGCTCCGCTCCGGAGTTTATGAGTACGCACCCGAGTGATGCGACTCGTATCGAGGCCATTCAGAAGGCATTGCCGGAAATTAAAACCAAATACGCTAAAAAGTGATTCCCATCTTCCGCATTAGGAAACAGGCATTCATATTTTGAGCTATCCCTTCTCGGAGTTGATAGGAGAAGGATAGCTCATTTTCTTTTATATCCGCTTCGAAGCGATAGTTCTTGACCGCCTCGGGATATTCCTTTTCTAAATCGCCCAATACCAAGTCGTGGGTGGCGATGATGCCACAAGCTTGCTGAGCCACCAACTGCCGCATCAAGGCCAACGAGCCCTTCTGCTTGTCGATGGAGTTGGTCCCTTTGAGGATCTCATCCAAGATGATGAACAGGCGCTCGCCCTGCTGCAACCGCTGGATAATCATCTGGAGTCGTTTCAGCTCTGCGAAGAAATAGGATTCGTGGCTGGTCAGGGAGTCGGAGGTGCGTAAGCTGGTCACTAAATGAGCCGGACAAAGGGTGAGCTCCTTGGCAAACACCGGTGCGCCTACGCAAGCCAAGAGGTAATTGATACCCACGGTACGCAGATAGGTGCTCTTGCCTGCCATGTTCGCTCCGGTAATGATCAGGAACCAAGGGGCTTTGGGCAAGTGGATGTCGTTGCGCACGCAACGTTTCCTGTCCAATAAGGGATGGCCCAACTCCTTGCCCGCTATCGTGAAGTAGCGATCGGTCAGGTGTGGATAGACATAATCGGGATGGTTGAAAGCGAAACCTCCTAACGAGTTATAGGCATCCACCTGAGCCAATGTGTCGAACCATTGGTCGAGCTGAGTGCCATAGGTGGCTTTCCACTTCTCTATCAATAGGGAGTGACGAATATCTTTGAGTATCAATACGTTCAGAACGATACCCGCTAAGCTAAAGCGTTGATCCAAACCTCCGATATAGCGGGAGAGCTGACGGATAGCTTGCGAAGCCGATGCTTGTTCGTGTCTCAAAGTGGCTTGTAGCTCTTGCAGTGGGGCAGCCGTGAAGGGTGTCTGTTCGGTCAGGCGTAGCAACTCGGCATAGCCTTTGAAGAGGTTCTCTAACTTATTGACCTCGTTGTAGATGCGGTTCACCTGCTTCGTGGGGGCATAGGCCACTACCATACATCCTACGATGAACAGGTTGAAAAAGGAGCCGGGGAGCCAGCCCATCAGATAGCTACCTGCGGCAAGTAGCCATAGGGCGGGAACCAACCCAATGAGGATGCGCCGAATGGTATGCGATTGGAAATAAGGAGGTTCGTTAAGGAGCCGTTGCAATCGCTCCTGGTCGAAGGGATGGCTGGCCTCCTGCAGGTGTGTACGTCCGACGACATAGAACTGTTGTCGGAACGTTGTGAGGCGAGCCAATTCTTGGATGGCTGCCTGTCTCTGCTCGATGGCCTTTTTCTGATCTAAGGGCTGTAAGAACCAGTGTGCCAACCGCTCTTTGCCAAATGAGGTCACGGTGCGATTGAGCGATTGAAACAGGGAGGGCTCTCCGAACAGATCCAGGTCGAGGCTGAAGGCGTGTTGGCTGTCTGCCTTCTCGGGGGCCCCATCGAAGTCACTGAAGTCATAATCCAACCCCTTCCGTTCGTTTTGATTCAGCTCCAGATAGATTTCCTCTTGGCTTTTGCGTGCGTATAATCGGTTGTGCCATACCATCAATCCGGCAAAAGGCAAAGAGAAGACCAAGCAAAGGCCACCTAACAGCCAACCTGATTTCGCCCAAAAGAGCCAAAGCAGGGCAAGCGCACCGATGACGAGTAGGAGCCTCAGGCTTCCGATCTGATGAATACGATGTTTCAGTGCGTCAAGATGTGCGTGATGGAGGGCGATTTGCTCCTCATAGAAAGTATATAATTGTTCCATGGCGCAAAAGTAGGCGGATTGGGTGATTCTTGAAGCCATTTAGCCTATAAATAACGTGAATGAGGACAAATCCGGATGAGGGCTTTTACTACCTTTGCTGTACAACAGCGGAAAGCAATAATAGTAAAGGTATGAGACGGATCTTCATCATCAGTTGGTTGATTTGGTTGGTGTGTGGTTGGAGTGAGGCGCAGGTGTTGCCCATGGCTAATGAGGAAATTTACAACCCGGACAGTGTGCGGGCTATCTTAGATAAGCAGCCTTATTTTTCCCTTTTTAAAGATAACTATTTCGTGGGAGGAGTTCCTATCGGTGAGAAGATCAACTCCCGCAACTCGGATGTGAAATTCCAGATCAGTATCTCTCAACGACTGACCAAGAGTAAGTTGCCTTTTGATTCCTATCTTTTCTTACAATACACACAGAAGGCTTTTTGGAATGTCTTCCAAAAGTCATTGCCGATGCGTGACCTGAATTTCAACCCGGGCATTGGTCTGGGACACTTGATCATTCGGAAGAATAAATACATCGGAAAGGCCTATCTGATGATCGAGCATGAGTCGAACGGCAAAGACAGTATAGATAGTCGTAGCTGGAACAAGCTAACCTTGGGAGCAGCCGTTTTGCTGAATAAGAACTGGGAGGTGCAGTTCAAAGGTTGGATTCCCGTGATTGATGGCAAGGAGAATGACGACATCTTGAAGTACAATGGCATCTTTCAGGTGGCTGCCAACTATCGGACGGACAATAAGCGACTCAATGTCGGGGTGATCTTGACCAAGCGACTCACGTGGCTTAGCTTCAATACCCAGTTGGAGTTGAGCTACAAGTTCAATAACAACGAGAATCAATATCTTTTTGTGCAATATTATAATGGGTATGGCGAGAATCTGTTGGAGTATAACCAATTCAGGAGCATTTTGCGTGTTGGTTTTGTGATCAAACCGCAAGACTTTAGCCTTTACTGATACCCCTTCTTGCGCCTACATCCACCGATTTTCGTTAATTATCGTTTTGATTTTGCACAAAAAAAGATGTTTTGTGCTGCACAATTTGCCTGTTGGTGTGCAATTATAGGGAAAAGTGTGTATATTCGCGGCCGATTTTGATTAATAAATACACACAGTATGAGGAAAACAATCTTAATGGGAGCCGTAATGTGGATGGCTTCGAACTTGGCGTTTGCCGGTGGTTATTTGACGAACACCAATCAGCATATCTCTTTCTTGCGTATGCTCGCACGAGGTGCATCTACGGAGATCGATGCGGTTTATTCCAATCCGGCTGGTTTGGCTTTCATGGAGAAAGATGGACTGACCCTCTCCTTGAACATCCAGAGTGCAGCTCAGAATCGTAATATCGATGCTCGCTATAAAGGTGCCTCTTTAGGCTTGGATCTCTCCAAACTGGGTATGGGACAGATGGCTCTGGGTGGTAATGAGTACAGCAAATTCTATAAAGGAAAGGCTTCTGCTCCGGTTATTCCCAGTCTTTTCGCTGCCTATAAGAATGGGAATTGGGTGTTCTCAGGCTCCTTTGCGGTAGTAGGTGGCGGTGGAAAGTGCTCTTTCGACGAGGGTTTGCCTATGTTCGACTCTTCGGTACGTTCGTTGTATGATATCGCTTTGGGTGCGGCTCAGTTGGCTAACGGGATGATGAATCCTACGGGTCCGATGGCTGGTAAGTCGGTCAGCGATATGTACACGATCCAGAGCGCTTTGGAGGGTCGTCAGTTTATCTATGGTTTGCAATTGGGCGTGACCTATAAGGTGAACGATTGGTTGTCAGTCTTTGCTGGTGGTCGTATGAACTATTTCTCTGGTGGTTATGAGGGCTTCTTGAACTCCAGTGTTAAGGGCGAGTATTTGCAGGCCTACCAGAAAGGATTGCAAACCGCATTGGGTTTGGTGCAGCAACTCAACCCGGAGTTGGCAGGTCAGGTGGAAGGCATGATTCCTGCTGAACTGGTAAGCGAGGGTAAGTTCGACTTGGCACTCGATTGTGACCAGAAGGGTTGGGGCTTGACACCGATCTTGGGTGTAGACGCTCGTTATAAAGGTTTTACTGTCGGTGTGAAATATGAGTTCATGACCAATCTCAACTTGGAGAACAAGACGCATAAGTTGGTGGATCCGACAGGCGCACTGAAGGCTTTCGAGGATGGTGTGAATACCCCGAATGATCTTCCCGCGTTGTTGACGATGGCCTTGGGCTACGAGTTCTTGCCTAACTTGCGTGCGACCGTGGAGTATCACCGTTACTTCGACAAGCAGGCTTCGATGGCCGATGACAAGCAAAAGACTTTGGAGCGTGGCACGAATGAGTATTTGGCCGGTATCGAGTGGGATGCGCATAAGTATGTGACGCTGAGTGGTGGTTACCAGCGTACGGATTACGGCTTGTCTGATGGGTTCCAGAGCGACATCAGCTTCTCCTGCGACTCTTATTCATTGGGCTTCGGTGCGAAGATCAACTTGAATGAGCATCTGAAGATGAACGTTGCCTATTTCTGGACGACGTACTCGGATTACGAGAAGGCTTACAACACAGGCGTTGCTAGTGGAACAAATGTATATAGCCGTACGAACAAGGTGTTTGGTGTGGGTATCGACTACACATTCTAATCACACATAAATAGCTAAAACTGAGTGAGGAAGGGGGTGCGTCATCGACACATTCCCCTTTTTGTTTCAGAGGATTTAGCCATAAAAAAAGGAGATTCCTCTTTCGAAGAATCTCCTTATCGATGCGGAAGCGGGGGGATTCGAACCCCCGGTACGGAAACCCGTACGTCAGTTTAGCAAACTGGTGGTTTCAGCCACTCACCCACACTTCCTTACCGTGTTGTGCATCCTTTTTTCGTTTGCGTTGCAAAGGTAAAACTTATTTTTGAATAAACAAGCCTTCTGCCGTATCATTTTCTCGAAAAAAGATCGTATTTTTGTAACTCATTCTGATATTCAATCGCTTATTCATGAAGAAAAAGAGCAAGATTTGTCCCAAACGTTTGTGTTGGATGTTATTAATCACCATGATAGTTGGTTTGATCATGGGTGGTGTAACGGTATATCGTCTATTATGGGCTCCTAATTTCCATCCGAGGCAAACGGTTTACCTCTATATCGATCAAACGAAAGACTATGCACTGTTGTGTCAGCAGCTGAAAGATTCTGCAAATTGTGCACATTTAGGTGGTTTCAAATGGCTTAGTAGTTGGTTGAAGTATCCGGAACACATGCGGACAGGACGGTATGCCGTGCAGCCGGGTATGAGCAATTGGGCTTTGCTGACCAATCTACGAAGGGGGCAACAGGTCGCTACACGGATTACTTTTAATAATGTGCGTTTGAAAAATGACTTGGCCGAGCGACTGGATGAGCAGCTGATGTTAGCCAAGGAAGATTTGCTCACGTTGCTCAATGATTCTGCCTATTGCGATAGCTTGGGCTTTACACCCACCACGATTCCCTGCATGTTTCTCCCGAATACTTATGAGTGTTATTGGAACCTATCTGCGGAGCAACTCGTCCGTCGGATGAAGCGGGAGTATGATGCTTTTTGGACGGCGGAGCGTAAACAGTTGGCGAAGGAGATAGGCTTGACACCGATTGAGGTCTCTATTTTGGCCTCTATCGTGGAGGAGGAGACCGCTGCCGCTGATGAGTATCCGATGGTGGCCGGACTTTACCTCAATCGCCTGCGGAAGGGAATCCCGCTCCAAGCGGATCCAACCGTGAAGTTTGCCGTGGGTGATTTCTCCTTACGTCGTATCCTGTTTACCCATTTAGAGGTGGATTCTCCCTATAACACGTATAAGCATACCGGTTTACCGCCCGGACCGTTACGTATTCCCTCTTTGCGTGGTTTGAATAGTGTGTTGCATTATACACACCACTCTTATTTATATATGTGTGCGAAGGAGGACTTCTCTGGCCGTCATAACTTTGCGGTTACGCTGGCTGAACACAATCGCAATGCGAATCGGTATCGGGCAGCCTTGAACCAACGGCGAATATATTGATTGTTTATCTATAATTTTTTGGATGTATGATTCGAAACTCAAAATTCAGAACGTATGTGGCGATTGCCCTGATGGCGTTGATCGCATGGGTGGGACAAGCACAAGAGGCCGATGTAGTGAAGGTGGGTGATGCCATGCCTGCTTTTCGTGTCGTATCAGATAAGGGAGAGACCCTTCTTTCGGCTGACCAACTCAAAGGCAAGGTGGTCTTGGTCAATTTCTTTGCCACTTGGTGCCCTCCCTGTCAGAAGGAGTTGGCTGCTGTACAAGAGACTTTGTGGCCCAAGTATAAAGACAATAATCAGTTTGCGCTGGTTGTGATCGGTCGTGAGCATGACGAGGCAGAGTTAGCCAAGTATAATGAGAAGAAGGGCTTTACCTTCCCGCTCTATCCCGATAAGAATCGGTCGATTTATGCGGCTTTCGCACAAAGTCTGATCCCTCGTAGCTATCTGTTCGACAAGGAAGGAAAGATCATTCGGGCAACCAAAGGCTATACCGAAGAGGAGTTCGGGGAGTTGATGCAACTCATTGAGCAGACCTTGCGTTGATTCAGGCCTCTTGCTCTCGTTGGGCGGCTGCGATAATGAGCTGCCCAACAGCAATGCCACTATCGTTGCAAGGGATGCGCTGCGGAATGTACAGCCGAATCCCGGCGGCTTGAAACTGTTTGCGGACGGTTTCTGTCAGCAGCTTATTTTGGAAGCAGGTGCCCGAGAGAACTACCTGTTTCGTCTTCGTTCTCCGAATCAGCAGACGTGTCTTTTGCAGCAACAAGGTCGCCAATGTCGTATGAAAGCGGGCCGCTAAGAGAGACGTGGGTACATTGTTGGCTATATCATGCAACAGGGCCTCAAACAGCGGGCGGAAAGAGATCTCATTGCCTTCCGCTGAAAGAGGATAGGCGTAGGCGTTCCGTTCGCTCAGTGCTGTTTGTTCCAAAAGGATAGCGGCCTCATTGCGGTATGTGGCTACATCACAAATGCCTAAAAGAGAAGAGATGGCATCCAGCAATCTTCCCGCAGAGGCACTGCGTTGGCTTGTTCCCTCCTCCAATGTACGCTCTACACGGCTTAGTTTTTCTCTTCCAATTCGGTTGATAAAATCGGTTGGGTAGGGCATACCTTCAGGCTCTTCTTGGAAATAGTGCCAAAGGTAGGCTACCGCCATTCTCCAAGGCTCGATGGGTTCTCCTCCAGGAAGAGGAATAGACTCCAAATGAGCCAATCGTTGGGAACGTCTGCGATCACAATGCAAAAACTCACCACCCCATTCTGTACCATCTTCTCCTAATCCTTGGTCGTCCATCACCAAAGCGATGACAGGCTCTCGTAAATCGTATTCAGCCATGCAGGCTACCGCATGGGCATGATGATGTTGTACACGCAAGAGCGGTAAAGCCTGTGAGATGGCCCGGTGTTCCGCCTCTTGACTGGAGATGTAATCGGGATCTGCGTCACAAACCAATTGTACAGGGGTGAAATGGAAAAGGGTTTCCAAATGTGCCAAAGTCTCTTTGTAGTAACGGGTAGTTCCTCGATGGGTGATCTCTCCCAAAAAAGGACTGGTGAGGATGGTATCCCCTTTGCCTAAAGCGATGGTACAGGAGCGTTCAGCTCCGAACGCTAAAATGCCTTCTGTTTGGGTATCTACAAAGAGCGGCTCCGGCACATAACCCTTGGATAGGCGGAGCATACAGGGTTGTCCACCACATACCTGTAAGATGGAGTCTTCTACTCGATTATAGATCGGTAGGTTATGATGAAGCCATAGAGCTACCTCTTCGCTCCAATCTGCCTCTATAGCTGATGTGTCTATACGAATGGGTAGATTTCGTTCGTTGATACGGGTCATGACCAAGGCTGGCAGTCCTGTGCGAGAGAACCAATCATAGTGGATCGGCAGATAGGGCAGTAAGCCGCCTAAGGTATGCATTCCTGGATTGACGGAGGTCGCTAAATTCCCTCGTTGACGAAGCAATACGATCGGACGTCGCCAAGAAGTTAAGCATTGCTCTTCCATCGGCTCGGTATAAGCATAGACCTTTAGGTGGTCTAAGTCGCGAAACATAACTGCGAAAGGCTTTCGTTTCTGCTGTTTTAAATGGCGGATATGCTCTACAGTTGATTCTTGTGTGGCATCACATACCAAATAATAACCTCCTAAACCCTTGAATGCAACGACTTCTCCCTTGAGCAGCAAGTGTGCGGACAACCGCAATAACTCCTCATAATCCGTGATCATGCTCTCTTGGTAAGTCGCATAATAATGGGGGCCGCATTTATTGCAGCCGATCGGTTGTGCCCAAAAATGACGGTTACGTAGGTCGTTGTATTCGCTTTGGCAGGTGGAACAAAGTGGAAAATCAGCTAACGTAGTCTGTGAACGCTCGTAAGGCAAAGCCTTGGTGATTGAGAAACGAGGGCCGCAATGGGCGCAATTGACAAAAGGATTGTTGAGGCGATGAGATTGCGTCTGTCTATCGCGTAAACAATCGGGACAAACTGCGATGTCGGGGGGCACTTGGGTTTCGGCCTCCGGTGTCGCATAATTTGACTGAATGGTAAACTGATCAAAATCGTCCTCGTCTAATGGTGTACATTCGTAGGTGAGTTGTGTAATGGTAGCGGCAAAGGGATGCTCAGTGCGTATGCGATTGATTAAAAGGTCTCGTTCTTCCGGAGAGGCGGCTACTAAGAGGCGGATGCCTTGTTGTGCGTATGCGACAGATCCTTTTAATCCTAATTCACATGCGATGCGGTAAATAAAGGAGCGAAAGCCGACACCTTGTACCAAACCACGAACGGTTAATGCGTACACTTTGTTTTTTGCCATACTGCAAACGTACAAAAAAGTTTTGGGTTTTTAGAGGATAATCCGCCCGTATCGCAGAAAAACGCTACTTTTGTGCGTGTATATAGTTTTGAAATAATGATTAGCTACCTTCAGATAGATAGATTGACCAAGAGCTTTGGTGATTTGGTCCTCTTCGAGAACATTACATTCGGTGTTGCCCAAGGGCAGAAAATCGGTTTGATCGCCAAGAATGGATCGGGTAAGACTACCTTATTAAATATAATCGCAGGGAAGGAAGACTACGATTCCGGCGAGGTGGTGTTTCGTAAAGACTTGCGGGTCGGTTATCTGGAGCAATCTCCCTCGTACCCAGAAGAACTGACCGTGTTGCAGGCCTGCTTCTATTCTACCAATGAGACGGTTCAGCTGATAGCGGACTATGAGGAGGCGATGGAGCAAGGTGACCACAGCCGGTTGGAGGAATTATTGACTCGTATGGACAGCCTGAAGGCTTGGGATTATGAGCAGCGGGCGAAGCAGATCTTGGGAGAATTGAAGATTCATAACTTCGATCAGAAGATCAAGGAACTTTCTGGTGGACAGTTGAAGCGGGTGGCCTTGGCGAATGTCTTGATCACGGATCCGGAGTTGATCATCTTGGATGAGCCTACTAACCATTTGGATTTAGAGATGACCGAGTGGTTAGAGGATTATTTGAGTCGCTCGACGATCAGCATCTTGATGGTAACCCATGATCGCTATTTCTTGGATCGGGTTTGCAGTGAGATCTTGGAGATCGATCGCCAGCAAATCTATTCTTATAAAGGTAATTATAGTTATTATTTGGAGAAGCGCCAAGAGCGTATCGAGGCGATCAATGCGGATGTGGAGCGGGCGAACAACCTGTTGCGTAAGGAACTGGATTGGATGCGTCGTCAACCGCAGGCGAGAGGTACGAAAGCAAAGTACCGTATTGATGCCTATTATGAATTGGAGAAGCGGGCCAAGCAGCAACGAGAGGTCGGACAGGTAAACTTAGATGTGAAAGCCTCTTATATCGGTTCGAAGATCTTTGAGGCGGTGCATGTTTCGAAGCGTTTTGATGACTTGAAGATCACGGAAGATTTCAATTATATCTTTGCCCGCTATGAGAAATTGGGTATTGTGGGCAACAACGGTACCGGCAAATCTACCTTTATTAAAATGTTGATGGGAGAGGTGGCTCCGGATAGTGGCCACTTTGATGTGGGTGAAACCGTACGTTTTGGCTATTATAGCCAAGAGGGTTTGCTGTTTGATGAGCAGATGAAGGTGATCGACGTGGTGCAGGCCATTGCGGAGTATGTTGATTTAGGCAACGGACAAAAATTGGGCGTATCACAATTCTTGAGTTATTTCCTCTTTACGCCCGACAAGCAACATAATTACGTCTATAAGCTGAGTGGCGGTGAGAAACGTCGGTTGTATCTGTGTACCGTCTTGATGCGAAGTCCCAACTTCTTGGTGCTCGATGAGCCAACCAATGACTTGGATATTGTAACGCTGAATGTCTTAGAGGAATACCTGCGCAACTTCAAGGGATGTGTGATCATTGTCTCTCACGACCGTTACTTCATGGATAAGGTTGTAGATCACCTGCTGGTGTTCCGTGGGCAAGCCGATATTAAGGATTTCCCTGGCAACTATTCACAATATCGGGAATGGAAGGCCATACAAGATCAGTTGGCGAAGGAGGCTGAGGCTGCTTCTCAAGCTAAAAATGTTGCTACCACGCCAGAGAAAAATTGTCGCGTCACGACGGAGCAAAAAAAGAAGCTCACTTTCAAAGAGCGCAAGGAGTTTGAGGCATTGGAGGAGAAGATCCCTCGTTTGGAGCAAGAAAAGGCCGATTTAGAAACGGCGATGAGTAGCGGTACGCTCTCTCCTGACGATTTGTTAGCTAAATCCAACCGAATCGCTACCCTTATGGAAGAGATTGATGAGAAAACTATGCGTTGGTTGGAGCTTAGCGAGTATGTATAGCTTGCTAATTTTTGCCAAAATAAGCATTTTGCGGCTGTTTTGGTAGTAAAAACGTAATATGTGTTTCATAATGTCGTCCATTTTGCTTGATCAATATCAAATCTGCAAATGATTAGCACTTATTAACTGTATCGAAGAACAATGTTTTAAAACATACGCATATCTTTGCATCAACAAAAAGAAAGAGTAAAGACAATGCGTTAAACGACGCATTCGAAGTTAAGGTTTAGTTTAGGTTTAAAGTTTTAAGGCATTATGAGACGTTTAGGTTTATGTGTAGCTGTTGCATTGATGATGGGTGCAACCACGAGCTTTGCTCAAGAGGGAAGAGGAGCTAATCAAACAAGCTTCGAGCGATTGAGTAAGTATTTACAGTTGACAGAGGCGCAGGCTCCTGAGGTAGCAGAGATCAATGCGTATTTCGAGGGCCAGTTGGGTCAACCGTTGTCTGCGGAGGCGTTGAGCCAAAGCGATCGGGCGGAGGAGGTGCAGAAAGCTTTGCTCTGCAACCTGAAGTTGATGAAGCGTACGTTGACGAAAGAGCAATACGGCAAGTACGTAGCGTTGATCAATGTGACACGTGCTAATCAACCGAAAGCGATCTCCAGTCCTGACTTGGAGGCATATTTGGCTGAGAAGTAGGTTTTAAGGCAAGAAGATTCATTTTTTATACAGTTTAGGTTTTTAAGTTTAGGTTTAGGTTTTTAAGTTTACGACTATGAGAAAGTTTGGGTTTATTGTCGCTGTTTTGTGTATGTGTGCGACAGCAAGTTTTGCGCAGAGACCGAGTTTGAGTCGAGAGCCGTTCATTGTAAGTACGGGCAAGCTGGCTAACTATTTGCAATTGACCTCTACGCAGATCGCAGAAGTAGCAGAGATTAATGCTTACTTCATTGAGAAGCAGGAGGAGAGTGCGAGAGCATGTGCCAAGAAGCAAGACCAGAAACGTTATGAGGCGGTTTATGGCAATCTGAAATTGATGAAGCAGGCTTTGACCCCGGAGCAATACCGCAAATACGTGACGTTGCTGAACATCACGAACAACAACAATCGTTCATTAGGTTATCAGACTTTGCCTGATGTCTATTTGGCAGATAACGTGAGTAAGTGATCAATAAATAAGCGTGTGTAGTCCTGCTTTTCCCTGGAGATAGGGAGGAGCGGGATTTTTTTCGCCATTTTGTAGGAAAAATTGTTATCTTCGCGACGATTTAACAAACAAATAGATAGTAATGCCTAACATTTCACAACGAGGAGTCGATATGCCGGCTTCTCCTATTCGAAAATTGGTGCCGCTGGCCAACAAAGCCAAAGCGAAGGGAATCAAGGTGTATCATTTAAATATCGGTCAGCCTGATCTGCCCACTCCAGACATTGCCTTGGAGGCGATGCGTGCTATTGATCGGAAGGTGTTGGAGTATTCTCCCAGTGAAGGCATTCGTAGTTTTCGAGAGAAACTGGTCAAATATTACGACAAGTTCAATATCCATGTTTCTGCTGATGACATTATTATCACGTCGGGAGGTTCGGAGGCCGTTTTCTTCTCTTTTATGGCCTGCTTGGATCCGGGTGATGAAATTATTGTTCCTGAGCCAGCTTATGCCAATTATATGGCATTCGCTATTTCCAGTGGTGCGGTGATTAAAACCATTCCTTCTACCATCGAAGAAGGATTTGCTTTGCCTTCTTTTGAGCGTTTCGAGGAGTTGATTACACCTCGCACAAAAGCCATCCTGATCTGTAATCCGAATAACCCGACAGGTTACCTCTATACACAGAAGGAGATGAACCAGTTGCGTGATTTGGTGAAGAAATATGATCTTTTCCTCTTCTCGGATGAGGTCTATCGTGAGTTTTGCTACACGGGGGCACCCTATATCTCGGCTTTCCATTTGGCGGGTATTGAGAATAATGTGGTGCTGGTCGATTCGGTCTCTAAGCGTTATAGTGAGTGTGGTATCCGTATTGGTGCCTTGATTACGAAGAATCAGATGGTGCGTGAGAATGTCATGAAATGGTGCCAAGCTCGTTTAAGCCCGCCTTTGATTGGCCAGATCATTGCGGAAGCCTCTTTGGATACCTCGGAAGAGTATATGTTGGAGGTGTATAATGAATATGTGGAGCGTCGTAAGTTTTTGATAGATGGATTGAACCGTATTCCCGGTTGCTATTCGCCCATTCCGATGGGTGCCTTCTACACGGTGGCTAAGTTGCCTGTGGATGATGCCGATAAGTTCTGTGCTTGGTGTTTGAGTGAGTTTGAGTATGAAGGGCAGACAGTGATGATGGCTCCTGCTTCTGGTTTCTACACCACACCAGGTTTGGGTAAGAATGAGGTGCGTATGGCGTATGTCTTGAAGAAGGAGGACTTGGCAAAAGCATTGATCGTGCTCCAAAAAGCCCTCGAAGCCTATCCCGGAAGAACGATGTAAATGAATGTAGCGCTTTTCATAGCACGCAAGATACATTTCAGTAAGGAGGGGAGCCGACAGGTTACCCCTCCTGCTGTTCGTATAGCCATGATTGGCATTGCCTTGGGGCTGGCTGTAATGCTTCTTTCGGTGGCCATTGTCATTGGCTTTAAGAAGGAGGTGCGAAACAAGGTGATCGGCTTTGGTTCCCATATCCAGATTACTAATTTTGATAGCAATTCCTCGTATGAGCTACAAGCTATTGCTGTGAGTGATACGCTGATGGCCCATTTGGACAGTGTGTCTGGTGTGCGTCATGTGGAGCGATTTGCCACGAAGCTTGGTATTTTGAAGACGGAGCAAGACTTCCAAGGCATTGTTTTGAAAGGGGTGGATCAAGAATATGATTGGGCCTTTTTCCAAGCGAATCTCAAAGTGGGCAGATTGCCTGATTTTACAGGGAAGAAAGCTTCGACAGAGGTATTGATCTCTCGCTATCTGTCTGATCTTTTGGGGTTAGAGGTAGATGATTCCTTTCTGACCTATTTCGTGCAAGACGAGGTGCGTGCCCGCAAATTTCAGATTGTAGGTATTTATGAGACGGGTTTTATCGACTATGATAAGCTGTTTGTCATGGCCGATTTGCGTCAAGTGCAACGGCTGAACGGTTGGGATGCAGATCAGGTCGGCGGTTTAGAGGTGCAGGTAGATGATTATGAAAGTTTGGATGAGATCGCTGAAACGCTCTATTTTGACCTGACAGAACGACAAGACCGTAATGGAAACACCTTTTATACCCGTTCCATCAAGGAGTTGAACCCCATGATATTTAATTGGTTGGAGGTGTTAGACATCAATGTGATTGTCATCTTGGTGCTGATGTTGGCTGTGGCAGGCTTCACGATGATCTCTGGTTTGTTGATCATTATCTTGGAGCGAACCAACATGATTGGTATGTTGAAAGCCTTGGGCGAAACCAACCGCCATATCCGTGAGATTTTCTTGTATGTCTCCTTCTTCCTGATCGGAAAAGGAATGTTCTGGGGTAATGTGATTGGCTTGGCCTGTTGCTGGCTGCAAAGTCATTTCCAGGTTGTGAAATTGGACCCGGCCGTCTATTATTTGGAGGCTGTGCCTATTGACTTGGGGATAGGGACATGGTTGTTGCTCAATGTGGGTACTTTGCTGATCTCCATGGCCATGATGTTAGGCCCCTCTTATTTGATCACTCGTATTGATCCGGCGAAGAGCATTCGCTTTGAATAGGTATGACCGATTTGATTTCACCGGAGAAGCGTAGCCATATCATGTCGATGATTCGGAGTAAGAATACCAAGCCCGAATTGATCGTACGGCGTTTCTTGTTTCAGCATGGCTTTCGTTTTCGGATCAATGTACGTCGTTTGCCGGGCACACCCGACATCGTTTTGCGTAAGTATCATACGGCTATCTTTGTGAATGGCTGTTTTTGGCATGGACATGAAGGCTGTCCAGATTTTCGTCCTCCTCGTTCACGAGTGGAATGGTGGACGGCAAAGTTGCGTCGCAACCAAGAGCGAGACGCACGTGTGCGAGAAAAGTTGCGTTCTATGGGGTGGCAAACCATGGTGATTTGGGAATGTCAGCTCAAACCCGATGTGCGCGAAGCTACCTTGGAAGAGGTGGTTCGTCTTTTGCAACGCCGTTATGTGGAAACTCATTACCAAGCCCATTTCTCTCCTTATACCTTGCCCGACAACGATTCCCTTCCCGTTGCGGCTGAAGAAAGTATAGCATATAACAAAAAACAATAACCTATAAGGGGTGGCCTACTTGATAGGAGGCAAAAAGATAGCTTGGATTCTCATAATACATGCTACTGTTGTAATTATCTAAACTGTCTGATATCCAAGAATTATAAACTTCGATCAGCGAATCTATGACAGACTTTTTTCCCGAATGGCTAACTGCAATAATTAATCGGTGATAGACTTTCCCCATGTCCCAATAAGTAGGTACACGATAATAACAGTTCGCTACATTATCAAAAGAACCGATAGTAATTTGGTGTTTATCTATAAGATCATGGGTGAGTTTGTCTATATTTTCGCAATGATATACATCTGCTAACTCATATAGATGCGTTAGTTCATCTTTTCCTAACGCATTCACGATAACCTTTCGCCGATTGTGTGTATAGCGGGCGATGTAGTCAATCAAGCTGCATACAAAGAATAAGTCATTCTCTTTTTTATCTTCTCTACCGTTCATAGATGTATGGCCTCACTTCCAATATAGGTTAAACAATTTAACGCATTTGACGTACAGAAATTGATTTGATGAGTGGGATACTTGAATTTGGCTAATACCCAAAATTGTTCTCTGGTTAATATACCATTGATATAATCAGAGATATAGTTGTAGATTTGGTCATCTGCCATAGGACCACTTACGATGTCATAGTCATGCGGTATGTGATTACGACAATTGACAATAAAATCCAGCCAAACTTCACTCATCGTTGGAAAGTGTAGTTGTTTTAATGTGGCATTGCTTTTGTAGTCAAATAGAGTGACTATGGGTGTTGTATAACGTCTTGACCATCGGATAGCTTGTTCTTTTAATTCAGTGCAATAAAAGCCATCACCAAAATCTTTGGCAAATCCACCTGTAATGATGCGAGGTGTTTCTATGGCACTATATCCTCCGTGGTAAAGTATCATGCCACAAAGGTAAGCATTTATTCCAATAGGTAGAAAATAGCCTCACAAAATATGTTATTTAACATAAAACGCTTGGAAATGGGCAATAATTTGAAAAAATGTGAGGGTGTTTCGCATTTTATCAAAAATAAACATTTATCTTTGCCCCGGTATTCAGTGGGTGAATACATAATAGTTAGTTGACCTATTTTTTTTAAAGTAACATGATGAACAAACAGTTAGCTTTTTGTACAGGCGGCTTGAGTTTAGCATTGTGTTTACTGGCTCTGGGAGGGGCAAGCATGCCCGTTTCAGCTGCTAATGCAAACGTAGCTATTTCTCAACAGTCCCGCACAGTGACGGGTGTCGTAACAGACATCAAGGGTGAACCCTTATTGGGTGTAAATGTCATCGTGAAAGGTACCACTAATGGTACAATTACCGATCTCGATGGTAAGTTTTCTTTGGAGGTAGAGCCCAACTCCATTCTCGTAGTTTCTTACATTGGTTATGTATCTCAGCAGATCCCGGTAACGGGTAATTCTGTGAAGGTGACTTTGAAAGAGGATACCCAAAACTTGGAGGAGGTCGTAGTCGTAGGTTACGGTACGCAGCAGAAGAAGGATATTACCGGATCTGTGGCCGTTATTGACACGAAAGAGTTGTTGGCTTCTTCTGGTTCTTCTGCAACGCAGCAGTTGCAAGGTAAGGCTGCCGGTGTGTATGTAGGTGCTTCCGGTGCCCCTGGTTCTCAGACAATGGTTCGTATCCGTGGTATCAATACCATCAACGATAACGGACCTTTGTACGTTATTGATGGTGTCTCTACCCGTAACCAGGACTTGAGCTCTTTGAACCCGAACGATATCGAGAGCATGCAGGTGTTGAAGGATGCCTCTTCAGCCGCTATCTACGGTGCGCAGGCTGCTAACGGTGTCATCTTGATCACTACGAAGAAGGGTACGAAGAGTGGTCAACCGAAGTTGACTTACGATGGTTATGTAGGTGTGCAGAAGACCGGTAAGAAGTATGACGTGCTGAACTCTATGGATCGTTTGAATCTGGAGTGGGAAGCGAAGGCAAACAACTATGCGTTGTTAGGCTCTGATGCGAAGCCGTCACACGTACAGTTTGGTACAGGTGATAGACCGACCATTCCCAATTTGATGACACAGGCCGGTGCGATGGGTAGCCAGAACATTGATCCGAATAGCTACAGCTATCCGAACAACACATTGGCTCCCTTCTCTGACACCGATTGGTGGGATGAAATCGACCGTCCGGCTATGATGCAGAACCATCAGATCAGTTTGGCAGGAGGTACGGAGAAAGGTACCTATAACTTGAGTGCCAACTATTTCAAACAGGATGGTACCGTAATTGATACCTACTACAAACGTTATCAGGTACGTGCCAACACGACATTCAACGTGCGTGACTGGTTGCGTGTAGGTGAGAACTTGACGTATGCTTTCACGAAGGACTTGGGTCGTACGCCGGGTGCTGCTGAGTCTAACATCTATTCTTGGACTTACCGTGCTTCACCTTTCGTTCCGGTTTATGACATCGCAGGTAACTTCGCAGGTTCTAAGTTTGCGGGTACAGGTAACTTCCAGAACCCGGTTGCCATCAAGAAGAGAGAGATTGGTAACTACTGGACCAACAATCGTATCTTTGGTAACTTGTGGGCAGAGGCTGATTTGTGGAAAGGCTTGACATTCCGCACGAACTTCGGTTTGGACTACACCAACAACTACTCCTACAACATGAACAAGAAGAACCCTGAGTTCTCAGAGTCAGCGATGGAGAATAGCTTGGAAGAGCGTAGTGGTTTCAACTATCGTTGGATTTGGACGAACACGTTGACCTACAACGCCACATTCAATGAAGTACATAAATTGAATGTTTTGTTGGGTACAGAGGCTATCCGCGATGGTTTGGGCCGCAGCATGTATGGCAAGCGTTTCAACTACATGTATGAGGATAACGAGGATACTTGGGTATTGAACATGGGTGAGAACAACGGTCGTCGTATTACGGAGTCTTCCTACAACGGTGAGTTCGCTTTGTTCGGTCTGTTCGGCCGCGTAGATTATACGTTTGCTGATAAGTATTTGGCTACTGTGATTGTACGTCGAGATGGCGTGTCTCGTTTCGCAAAGAACAATCGTTACGGTGTATTCCCCTCTGTCTCTCTCGGTTGGCGTGTCTCTGAGGAGGCCTTCATGGAGAATACAAAGGATTGGTTGGATGACTTGAAGGTTCGCTTCGGTTATGGTCAGACGGGTAACTCTGAGATGGCACGTAAGACCAACTATGCGTATGAGTATGCTACGGATCCGAGCACAACCAACTACGACTTGACAGGTGCGAACACCTCTACGAACACTGGATTTAAGTTGAACCGTTTCGGTAATGACGATACCAAGTGGGAGGCAACTGAGATGTTTAACGTCGGTATCGATGCGACGATCTTGAACGGTAAGTTCGGTATCGGTGCGGAGTGGTATGCGAAGAAGACGACTGACATGTTGATTACAGCTCCCTACTCTGCATTGGCAGGTGAGGCGGGCCGTCCTTACATCAACTTCGGTGATATGAAGAACTCCGGTGTTGATTTGAACTTGAACTATCGCGACAGCAAGGGTGATTGGAACTGGGATGTTTCTGTGAACCTTTCACACTACAAGAACGAGGTAACAAAGCTCTCTTTGGCAGATGATTATGCGATTACAACAAGTGGTGCTCGTATTTCGGGTGCGGTATGTTACACCACGAAGGGTCAGCCGATCTCTATGTTCTATGGTTACCAGCAGAATGGTTTCTATGAGACAGCAGAAGAGGTAATGGCATTGCCGCCGTTGGGTCAGAGCGTTGAAAACTTGGAAGCTGCGAAGCGTTGGGTTGGTAAGTTCAAATTTGCCGATACGAATGGTGATGGCAAGTTGACTGCTGACGACCGTACCTTCATCGGTAATCCTCACCCCGATTTGATCGCTGGTTTGAACGCTACTGTTAGCTGGAAGAACTGGGACTTCACGATGTTCTGGTATTCAACGATCGGTAACGAGATCTTCAACAATACGAAGTACTTCACCGATTTCTGGTTGTTCGAGGGTAACCGCTCATCAACGGTTCGCGACTACTCTTGGAAGGCAGGTGCAGACAATAGCAAAGCGAAGTTGCCGGTATTGGACTATGGTGATACCTACTCAGGTACCAATTCAAGCTCATACTATGTGGAGAATGGTTCCTTCTTGCGCTTGAAGAACGTGGTATTGGGTTACACCTTGCCGAAGTCTGTTTTGTCTAAGGTTGGTATCCAGAACTTGCGTCTCTATGTACAGGCTGAGAACATCTTGACCATCACGGGTTATTCCGGTTTGGATCCTGAGTTCACGAATGCCGACGTATCCGCTGGAAACGGTTCCGACTTGAGTAGAGGTTTGGATATGGGTGGTTGGCCGACAACCATGCGCTTCTTGTTTGGTGTGAACTTTGCGTTCTAATTGGAGCAAGTAGGATAAGTTAATCAATTAATTAATGGATTATATCATGAAAAGAAGATATATTTTAGTCCTGGGGTGTGCTTCTTTATTGACCTTGGGCTCTTGTGGAGAGGATTTCTTGTACAAATCTCCGCAGGGAAGTATCGATGAAGCAACATTGACGACAAGTGCGGGCGTGGACTTGTTGGTGACTAATGCGTACGCCAACTTGACGGAAAATGGCTGGGGTGCTACTCCCTTCAACTGGACTTTTGGTGGTATGTACGGTGGTGATGCCAACAAGGGTTCTGACCCGGGTGACCAGTCTGTGCTCAATGAGATGGAGCTCTATAGTACGTTGTCAACCAACGGTTACTTGAGCGAAAAGTGGTCTTGGATCTATAAAGGTGTGAAGCGTGTCAACAAAGCTTACGAGGTAATGGGTAATGCGGAGGACATGGATGCCAGCCTGAAGACGGTTCGTGGCGCTGAGTTAGCTTTCTTGCGTGCGATGTTCTATTTCGAGGGTGTGAAGGTGTTTGGTCCCTACATTCCTTACTTCGATGAAACGGTGACGGATAATGACCCGAAGATCCACAACGATCGCGACATCTATGCAGATGTCTTGAAGGATGTTGATAAAGCGATCGCCGGTCTGCCCGATAAGCAACCGGAGGTAGGTCGTGTGAACAAATGGGCTGCCTTGGGCTTGAAGGCGAAGATCTTGATGCAGAAGGGTGATTTGGCCGCTGCGAAGCCGATTTTGGCCGATCTGTTGGCGAATGGCCAGACTAATGCAGGCAAGCACTACGGTTTGGAGGACAACATGACCAATAACTGGAGTACAGACTTTGATAACAAGACGGCTGAGTCTATCTTCGAGATTCAGTTCTCTGTGGATGCGAACAACAACGCCAACTCAGGTCTGTCTCTCTGCTACCCGCACAACTCGGGTCCCGGTGGATGCTGTGGTTTCTATCAGCCCTCTTTCGAGTTGGTGAACTCCTTCCAGGTGGATGCGAATGGTCTGCCTTACTTGAATGGTGAGTATCGTACAAAGAAATCAGTAACTGTAAAGGATGAGGCTACTGTCAGCCAGAATGACAACTCAATCGCTGTCGATCCTCGCTTGGACTTTGCGGTAGGTCGTATGGGTATTCCTTACAAAGACTGGGGTCTGCCTAAGACAGACTGGGTGCGTAACCCGGTGAACGGTGGTGTCTTCATGCCGAAGAAGCATGTCTTTAGCAAGGCTGAGTTCGAGTCTGGTTTGGGTGGTAAGGCCTACCACGATGGTTGGGCTCCCGGTTCAGCGATCAACATCCAGTATCTGAGCGTTCGTGATGCGAAGTTGCTCTATGCAGAGTGCTTGGCTAACGATGGTGACTTGGCAGGTGCGATGGCACAGGTGAATGACATTCGTCGCCGTGCAGCGCTTGACGTGAATATCGTGAAGAATGCGGATGGTACACCTGCTGCGAACTATAAGGTGGCTGAGTATCCGACTTCTCACGCTGCGTTCTCCAACAAGGATGTTTGCATCAAGGCGATCCGCATGGAGCGTAAGTTGGAGTTGGCAATGGAGGGTCAGCGCTGGTTCGACCTCGCTCGTTGGGGTGGTGACTACATGGCTGCTGAGTTGAAGGCCTATGTAGATTACGAGAAACAGTACATTCCGAAGTTTGCCGGTGCTACTTATCTGCCCGCAAGCAAGACGATGTTCCCGGTTCCCGATCAGCAGATCTTGGATATGGGTAATGACGAGAGTGGTCAGCCCTACTTGGTTCAGCCCGGTCCTTGGAAGTAATCAACTTCTATCTATAAATCGAAAAGGGGAGGTTCACGCCTCCCCTTTTTTTGTGGCCTTATAGAACGCTTTGATTTTTGTTGCCCATCGGATGAAATTTTATTGCCCATGTTTTTCAAAAACGTTGCCCATGAAATTTTTATTTGTTGCCCGTGAAAATTTCAGGCGTTGCCCATGAAAAATTATTCTGTTGCTCGTGATTTTTTATGCCCGATAGAGCAGATAGGCTAAGGAACCCCCACTGATGAGGATCCAGAGCAGAATGCCTTGTAGCAAGGGCTTGATTCCCACTGCTTTTAGCACCTCTGTGGAGAGCGAAGCTCCAATGAAGAACATCGTGAGCGTAAGTGCTTTGCGTGCGATTCCATGGATGAACTCTCCGATTTGTGGCCAGTTGTGCAACAGGTAAGTGTTGACCATCATGGCCAGGACGAAAAAGAGAATAAACCAGGGAATGCGAATGCGTTGTCCCTCGCTCTTGCAGCAGAATGAGGTGGCAATGGCCAGCGGGATGATCCATAGTGCACGGGTCAGCTTGATGGTGGTGGCCACTTGCAGCGCCTCTTCGCCGAAGGCCGCACCGGCTCCCACTACGGAACTGGTGTCATGGATCGCAATGGCTGCCCAGGTGCCGAAAGTGTGTTGATCCATCTGGAACGTATGTCCCAAAGCCGGGAAGAGAAAGAGGGCGATCGCATTGAGGATGAAAATCGTACCTAAGGAGACGGACATTTCACTCTCTTTGGCCTTCAACACGGGTCCAATGGCTGCGATGGCACTTCCTCCGCAGATGGCGGTGCCGGAACTAATTAGGTAGGCCGTGTGGCGATCCAACTTGAGCCATTTGCGTCCAATCACCCATCCAATCGCCAAGGTACCGATGACGGAGATCACAGTGAATGCCATGCCCTCCTTGCCCGACTCCAGGGCGGCATGCAGATTCATGCCGAAGCCTAAACCGACAACGGCATACTGCAACAGTTGTTTGGAGGCTTTCCGTGTGAACTGTGGATAGGTCGGTCCGCAGGTTAGGGCGAATAGCAGACCGACAAACAGTGTGACGGGTGGGGTCACGATGGTGGACAAGGCTTCTAAGCCGGGTAGGTACTCCGATAGTAGCAGGAGTGTCAAAGTAGTAACTAAAACGAGATAGATGTGTTGTGGAATGGTCTTTGTTTTGTTTGAATTCGATAACCTCATAATTTGTACTCCATAAAATTTCCCCTATATAACCCGTATATAGCCCATAAGGTTTAGGGAGGAGGAACTGTCGAAATGCGCTTGTGCCGTTGTGGGCCTTGCTTCGGGGTTTGATTGCCCGAAAAGAGCCCGTGAAAATCGCATCGTGATGAAAAAAAAATCTTACCGTGATGCGAGTCCCCTTCGCATCACGATGCGGCGAAATTTCCATCGTGACGTGATTTTTTTTCCTTCGTGATGGAATTTTTTTTCATCGTGATGCAATTTGGGAAAGCTCTCGAACCGCCGTTTTTCGTCCGGTCATAGGCCCCCGCAAAGACGAGGGCGCATGACGATCCTATAAGCCTATCTCTTTAAGGATGGTCGTCGTGGCTCCTCCGTGGCTATGCACAAATTGGCCGGCGGAACGACTGGCTTGCTGGAGCTGATCGGACGAGGTAAGTAGCTTATTCATGCGTGCCTCAAAGGCTGCTTCGCTATCGAAGGTGAAAGCGCCTCCTTCAGCAATCAGGTCTTTCGCCTCCTTGAACTTCTGGAAGCGAGGACCGAACAGGACGGGTATGCCATAGACAGCGGCCTCTAAGGTGTTGTGGATGCCAGCGCCAAAGCCTCCTCCAATGTAGGCAATCTGTCCGTAGCGATAGAGCGAGGAGAGCAATCCGAAGCTATCTACAATCAAGCAATCTTTGTCTGCCACGTTTTGCTCCGTGGCTTGAGAGAGACGAATTGCTGGACGATGCAATCGGGCTTCGATACTCTTCAAGTGCCCTTCATGAATCTCATGAGGAGCGATGATCAGCTTCATCTCTGGGTGACGTTCAAAATAGGGGATAAAGATTGCTTCATCTTCCGGCCATGAACTGCCTGCCACGAAAACAAGGGGAGATTTTCCCTCGGTGCCTTCGATGAAACGTTCCACAACCGGTATTTGTTTCGCTTGGTGATACACATCAATAACCCGATCGAAACGGGTGTCGCCCGCAACCGTCACATTGTGAATGCCATATTCCGCTAAGAGTGTTTTGGATTTATCATCTTGCACAAAGAGGTGGTTGAAACAATCGAGCATTTTCCGATAAGGTTTGCCAAACCATTGGAAGAACAGTTGTTCCCGACGGAAGATGGCGGAAATGATATAAACCGGAATGCCTCGGCGTTGCAAAGTGTGCAGGTAGTTGCCCCAAAACTCATACTTGATGAAGATAGCCATCGATGGGTGAGCCAGATCTAAGAACTGCTCCACACGTCCAGGTGTATCAAAAGGCAGATAGCAAACTACGTCCGCTCCCGCATAGTTCTTCCGTACCTCGTAGCCGGAGGGGGAGAAGAAGGTGAGCAGGATCTTATACTCTGGATGGACCTTACGAATCTGCTCGATCATCGGCCTTCCCTGCTCAAACTCGCCCAATGAGGAGGCATGAAACCAGATGTATTTGGCTTTTCGATCCATCTTTTCTCGTAAGATAGCGGTGGTCTGCGCCTGTCCCGCCCGCATCAACCTTGCCTTCTTATGGAAAGGGGCAACGGCCGATACGGTGAGGGCGTAGAGTTGTATAGCAGCGGTGTAGAGCATGATCAACCCAATATTTCGATGGCACGCTTGATTCGGCGGATGGACTCCTCCTTGCCTAATGCCTCAGTAATGTCGAAGATACCCGGTCCTTTGCCTTCGCCTACCAATGCCAAACGAGCTGCGTTCATGATGTTACCTAAATGATAGCCTTTGCTTTCGATCCAGGCTTTGCAATCGTTCTCGGTGCTCTCCACATCGAAGGGCTCATGCTGACGCAATTGCTCGATGAACTCAGTCAGTTGGGCGGCTGAATCCGCTTTCCAACGTTTCTTGCGGGTCTTCTCGTCATACTCCGTTGGAGCGACAAAGAAGAAGGAACAGAGATCCCACAACTCCTTCACGAAATTGACACGGCCTTTCATCATCCCGACCACCTTCTCTACGTAAGCGTGTGTGGTCTGAATGCCGTGGCTCTCCACGATCGGCAAGAAGAGATCTGCGATTTCGGTGTTGCTCTTCTCCAACAGGTAGTGGTGGTTGAACCATTTGCCCTTCTCATAGTCGAAACGAGCTCCACTCTTGCTGCAACGAGAGAGGTCGAACAGGCGAATCAGGTCGTCCATGCTCATTACCTCTTGATCGTTCCCCGGATTCCAGCCTAAAAGCGCCAAGAAATTGATGACTGCCTCAGGGAAGTAGCCGCTCTCGCGATACCCCGAAGAGACATCGCCGGTCTTTGGGTCGTGCCACTCCAAGGGGAACACGGGGAAACCTAAGCGGTCACCATCGCGCTTGCTCAATTTACCATTGCCTTCCGGCTTTAAGAGCAGGGAGAGGTGTGCGAACTGTGGCATGGTCTCCTCCCAGCCAAAGAAGCGATAGAGCAAGACGTGCAACGGCGCACTGGGCAGCCACTCCTCACCGCGAATTACGTGGGTTACCTCCATCAAGTGGTCATCGACGATGTTGGCCAAGTGGTAGGTGGGCAGTTGGTCTGCTGACTTATATAATACCTTATCATCCAAGATAGAGGAGTTGATTACCACCTCACCACGGATCAAGTCGTGCACATGAATATCTTCGTTCGGTTCGATCTTGGCACGCACTACATACTGTTGTCCGTCAGCAATCAGTTGCTGTACCTCTTCAGCGGGCAGCGTGAGAGAGTTACGCATCTGCATACGGGTAGAGGCGTCGTACTGGAAGTTGGCAATCTCCTTGCGTTTGGCTTCCAGTTCAGCTGGCGTATCGAAAGCAATATAGGCGTGCCCGTCGGCAAGCAGTTGATCTACATATTGCTTGTAGATCTCACGACGCTCACTTTGGCGGTAGGGACCATAGTTGCCTCCAAAGCTGACACCCTCATCGAACTTGATGCCGAGCCAAGTCAATGCCTCGATGATGTAATCTTCTGCTCCGGGGACGAAACGACCAGAGTCGGTATCTTCAATGCGAAGAATCAAGTCTCCACCATGTTGTTTCGCAAACAAATAGTTGTATAAAGCTGTACGAACACCTCCAATATGGAGCGCTCCCGTAGGGCTGGGGGCGAAGCGTACTCTAACTCTTCTTTCTGTCATCATGCTATAAAGTTTCAAATATTGCGGCAAAAGTACCGCTTTTTTTCCGGTTCGTGAACTTTTTTGCGTATATTTCGGCTCCAAATGGAGAGATCTATGGGAAAGAAGAATATAGACATACCAATGGCGGCCTATTTTGTTGTGGCTGCGTTACTTATCGCTTATTTCTTCCCGCGGGAAGGAAAGTTCAGGTATCAATTCTATGAGGGAAAGCCGTGGCGCTATGGCTTGTTGACTGCTCCAAGCGATTTCCCGATCTATAAGACGGATCAGGAGGTGGAGAGCGAACGAGATAGTGTGTTGCGTACGTTTGAACCCTATTACCGGCTAAATACAGAGGTGATTACTAATGAAGTGGAACGGCTACGTAACAATTATAATCAGAAGTTGCGGGGTAAAGTATCGAGTGCTTACATGCAATATGTCGAGAAGAGTTTGCATGAGCTGTATGGAAATGGTATCATTGCTACCCAAGATTTGGATCAGTTGCGTAAAGAGGAACGTCAGCGCATCAATGTCAGAGAGAATGCGGTGGCGCAGCCTCGTTATGTCAGCGATTTGTTTACCGTGCGTACCGCTTATGAGTTCATTATTAATAATTGTCCGGCCTCGTTGGATCGGGCGAAGTTGCAGTCGTGCGACATCAACGATTACTTGATAGAGAATGTGACCTACGATGCGGATATGTCGGAAAAGGTGAAGAACACGCTTTTGCAGAGCGTGCCTATCGCCAGTGGCATGGTGCAAGCCGGTGAGCGCATCGTCGATCGGGGTGAGATCATCGACAATCATACCTATAATGTTTTGCGCTCCTTGAAGATCGTGCACGAGCAGAAGAGTGGCGGATCGCAGACGCAGGGCATTATCTTGGCGGGACAGTTTGTGTTGGTGTTTGGCCTCATGTTTTGTTTCTGGACCTATCTTTGGTCTTTCCGGCTGAAGATCTTCTATAATCGGCGCAACAATTTGTTCATGGTGTTGTGTATCTTTGTTTGCTGTGTCTTGACGGAGTTGTGTGTCAGCATGGGCTTGTTCAATGTCTATATCATTCCTTATGCTATTGTGCCCATTGTGGTGCGTACCTTCTTCGACTCCCGTACGGCGCTTTTCATCCATCTGATCATCGTGCTGATCTGTTCGCTGATGGTGCCTTTCCCGCATGAGTTCCTCTTGTTGCAGATTGTCGCGGGCATGGTGGTCACCTTTAGCTTGAAAGAGTTGAGCGAACGTTCACAGTTGATCCGCAGTGCTTTCTTTATATTTATGGCTTACGTGATCAGTTACCTCAGTTTGGTGCTTTTCCAGGAGGCCAGCTTGCAGAAGATCAATTGGCTGATGATGCTCTATTTCGGCATTAACTTTATCCTCTTAATGTTTACCTACGTGTTGGTTTATATGCTGGAGAAGACCTTCGGCTATGTATCCAGCATCACGTTGGTGGAGCTTTCCAACATCAACCGTCCGTTGCTGAAGAAATTGAGTGAGACCTGTCCGGGCACTTTCCAACACTCGTTGCAAGTCTCGATCCTGGCTTCGGAGGCAGCGGCTAAGATTGGTGCCGATGCGCAGTTAGTGCGTACCGGTGCGCTCTATCATGATATTGGTAAGATGTGGAATCCAATTTTCTTTACTGAAAACCAGACGAATATAAATCCTCACATTCAACTCTCGTTTGATCAGAGCGCACAGATTATCATTGGTCATGTGACGGAGGGAATGAAGATGGCAGAGAAGGAGGGTTTGCCCAAAGCGGTGACCAACTTCATCCGTACCCATCATGGACGGGGAAAGACCAAGTATTTTTATAATTCCTATCGGAATAAGTATCCGGATCAACCCATAGATGATCAACTCTTCACCTATCCGGGGCCGAATCCCTTCACCAAAGAGACGGCTATCTTGATGATGGCTGATTCCGTAGAGGCGGCATCGCGCAGCTTGAAAGAGCATACAGAAGAGAATATTGTGGGATTAGTTAATCGCATCATCGACAGTCAAATTGCTGATGGCTTGATGCGTAATGCTCCGTTGACATTTAAGGATATTGAGGAGGTGAAAGCGGTGTTTATTGAAAAGTTAAAGACGATGTATCATACGCGCATCAGCTATCCGGATCTCAAGAAATAAGGAGGGATAGCAAAGAAAAAGGGCGGCTTTTGACCTCCCTTTTCTTATGATAGGTACATCTATTATTTATTGTACTTGCTCCAATCTACATTGTGCATATCGCCTGAAGCGGCCAACTCCTCGTGGAAAGCGAAGCAGCACTTCAAGTTCTGCTGGGTATGACCCTTGATGCCCATCGCCAAGTACTCGTTCAACAACGGACGATAATCCGGGTGAACGCAGTTGTCGATGATGCAGCGTGCACGCTGGATCGGTGACTTGCCACGCAAATCAGCTACACCATACTCGGTGATGATGATCTTCACGGAGTGCTCGCTGTGATCGAGGTGAGAAACCATCGGAACAAATGCGCTGATCTTACCCTCCTTCGCAGTAGAAGGAGTCGTGAAGATAGAGAGCATAGCGGAACGCGTGAAGTCACCTGAACCACCAATACCATTCATCATGCGCGTACCACTCACATGTGTAGAGTTGATGTTACCGAAGATGTCAGCCTCCAAAGCGGTGTTGATGGCGATCAAACCTAAACGACGGGCAACCTCCGGGTTGTTAGAGATCTCCTGCGGACGGAGTAACAACTTATCCTTGAAGAAGGCCAAATTGCCATAGATCTCGCGGATCACCTCGTTGCTGACAGAGAGAGAGCAACCGCTGGCGAATTTCACACGACCCTGCTTCATCAAGCCGATCACGGCATCCTGGATCACCTCGGTATAGACATTGAATGCGGGGATCTCCTCGTTCTCGCCCATGCAACCTAAAACGGCGTTAGCCACATTACCTACACCACTCTGCAACGGAACGAACTCCTTCGGCAGACGACCCGCACGGATCTCACCTACCAAGAAGTCGGCTACGTTCTTACCGATAGCCAACGTTACGTCATCCAGCGGAGCGAACGGTTTACCCTCGTTCGGCTCGTCCGTCTTGACAACACCGACGATCTTAGCCGGATCAACCTTCACGCAGTCAGAACCGATACGGTCAGACGGTGTGTAGATAGGAATTTCACGACGGTAAGGAGGATCAGCCGGCTCATAGATATCGTGCATACCGCGAATTTCTTTCGGGTGACGGCAGTTCAGCTCGACGATGATGCGATCCGCCATACGGCAGATAGTCGGCAGGATACCTACACCAGAGGTAGGAACGATCTCGCCATCCTCAGTGACGTCGGCAGCCTCTACAATCGCTACATCAATCTTTCCTAAGAAGCCATAACGCAAATCTTGTGCCAACTCAGAGAGGTGCATATCGAAATAGGGAGCCTGGCCAGCGTTGATCGCTGCACGCAAGTCCTTGCTGGATTGATAGGGCGTACGGAACTTGATAGCATTCGCACGTGCTAACACACCATCCAACTTATCGCCGGTGGAGGCACCGGTGAACATACCGATCTTGAAGGGATTACCCTTTTTGTGCTCTTCTTCTGCCTTTTGAGCGATTGCTCCAGGGACTACTTTCGGACATCCGGCGGGTGTAAAACCACTGAAACCTACGTTGTCGTCGTTATGAACGTACGACGCAGCCTCTTCAGCTGTAATGAATTTTAATGCCATGATAATTAGTATTTATGTTTTTTTGGTATAAATCACTTGCTTGTTTTTATGCGACGCAAACTTACAAAAAATCCGGTGATTGGACGATATAGGATGCCGAAATTCATACTTTTCGTTGCAGGATCTCCGCATAAAGGATGGCTTTGCGCAACTCTTCCCGATCGTCGAATGAGGGGAGTGCGCTCGTCTCAGGCTCCTCCACGACGGGGGGCGTTGTCTCAGTGATCAGGTGCTCAGGGATTTCCTGTTCCGCTGTCAAGAAGGGATTGGCTGTCGGTGAGGCTGTGTGGTCCGGTTCTGCGGCATAGACAGGTATCGGTTGTTGCGACGGCATAGGTCTGGCGGAACGCTTCGTTCGTCGGGCCTGTCGCTTTTCCATGCGAGGCTGTGGAACTTGCTCCTCTTGCGGTGCGTTTTGCTCCTCCTTTTTCTTCTTGGCCGCATTGAGCATACTGCTGATTCCGGCAATAACCAAGAAAACAATGTAAAGCCAATCTCCGATGCTATCCATAATTTGCGTATTTTTGCCCCAAATTTAAGCAGAATAGTGGAAAACTAAAACAATTTAGCATGACAACAGCAGAAAATCAGGGCGCAGACTTAAAATCTGCCGCCGAGAAGGCTGAGAAGAAGTTATTTATCGAGACGTACGGTTGCCAGATGAATGTGGCGGATAGCGAGGTGGTGGCCTCCATCATGCAGATGGATGGCTATGCGTTGACGGAGAAGATCGAGGAGGCAGATGCGATCTTTGTGAACACCTGTTCCGTGCGGGATAATGCCGAGCAGAAGATTTACGGACGGTTGCAATACTTCCAATCGTTGCGTAAAAAGAAGAAACACTTGATTGTCGGTGTGATGGGCTGTATGGCTGAGCGTGTCAAGGAGGAGTTGATCCAGGTGCACCATGCCGACTTAGTGGTAGGTCCGGATGCCTATTTAGATCTGCCCAACTTAGTGGGGGCCGTAGAGCGAGGTGAGAAAGCCATCAATGTGGAGCTTTCTACGCAGGAAACGTACAAAGATGTGATTCCCTTGAAATTGCCGGGTGTGCATATCTCCGGTTTCGTGTCGATCATGCGGGGGTGCAACAATTTCTGTACCTATTGTATTGTGCCCTATACCCGTGGACGGGAGCGCAGCCGAGATGTGGAGAGCATCTTGAATGAGATTCGGGACATGCGAGACAAGGGCTTCAAGGAGGTAACCCTGCTGGGGCAGAATGTCAATTCGTATCGGTTTGAGCGGGATGACGAGGTGATCACATTCCCCCGCCTGTTGGCTTTGGTGGCTGAGGAGGTACCGCAGATGCGTGTACGTTTCACCACCTCGCATCCCAAAGACATGAGCGATGAGACGTTAGAGGTAATTGCAGCCCATGATAACCTCTGCAAGATGATTCATCTTCCTGCCCAATCGGGTAGTGACCGCATCTTGAAGGAGATGAACCGTAAATATACCCGTGCGTGGTATTTAGATCGTATTGCGGCCATTCGTCGTATCTTGCCCGATTGTGCGATCTCGACCGATCTGTTCTGTGGCTTCCATTCGGAGACCGAAGAGGATTACGAGAAAACCCTCTCGTTGATGCGTGAGGTGGGTTATGACAGTGCGTTCCTTTTCAAGTATTCTGAGCGTCCGGGCACCTATGCCTCGAAACATTTGCCGGACGATGTGCCGGAAGAGGAGAAGATCCGTCGTTTGCAAGGGATGATTGATTTGCAAAACCAATTGTCTGAGGAGAGTAATCGTCGAGACATCGGCAAGACCTTTGAGGTGCTGATCGAAGGCTTCTCGAAACGCTCCCGTGAGCAACTGTTTGGGCGTACCAGTCAGAATAAGGTGGTGATTTTCGATAAACAGGATTTCCATGTCGGGCAATTTATCCGTGTGAAGATTACAAGAGCCTCATCCGCTACGCTGTTCGGCGAGGTGGTCGAATAACGTTGCCCGTAGGCGTAAAATTCGTTGCCCATCGGAATGAAATTCGTTGCCCATGGTTTTGAAAAACGTTGCCCATAGAAATTTAAAACTACGGGCAATGTTTTTCTTTTTATTGCCCATCGTTTTTTTACACTAAGGGCAACGTCTTTTTTTCAGGCTTAGGCCACGTTATCCCATCTGGTGCGATTGGCTATTTTCACTAAGGTCAGCATAAGCGGAACCTCCACCAACACACCGACAACCGTGGCTAAAGCCGCTCCGGATTGTAAGCCAAACAATGAGATCGCCACGGCCACTGCTAACTCAAAGAAGTTGCTGGCACCGATCATACCCGCTGGAGCGGCTATTTCATGAGGCAGATGCCATTTGTAGGCCCATCCATAGGCTACAAAAAAGACAAAGAAGGTCTGTACAATCAGCGGAATGGTTATCAACAGGATATGCAAGGGATTCTGCAGGATCGTCTCTCCCTGAAACGAGAACAGGATCACCAATGTCAGCAACAATCCTCCGATGGTATAACGGTCAAAACGCTTGACAAATACTTGATTGAAATAGTCGATACCTTTATGGCGGATAATTGCCTGCCGTGTGAGGATGCCGGCTCCTAAAGGGATAACGACAAATAAGCCAACCGAGAGTAATAACGTGTCCCACGGGATAGATACACCTCCAACTCCCAGCAGGAAAGCGACGATAGGGGCAAACGCTACCAACAGGATCAAATCGTTGACAGCTACCTGCACCAATGTGTAGGCGGCGTTTCCTCGGGTGAGGTAACTCCATACGAAGACCATTGCTGTACAAGGGGCAGCTCCCAATAATACCGCCCCAGCTAAATACTCCTCCGCCAACTGTTCGGAAATCCATCCCTTGAATAGGATAAAAAAGAAGAGATAGGCGATTCCAAACATCGTGAAGGGCTTGATCAGCCAGTTGGTCACGCAGGTCACCACAATTCCTTTAGGTCGTTTGCCCACATTCAATACGCTTTGAAAATCTACCTTCAACATCATCGGATAGATCATTAACCAAATCAGAAATGCCACGGGTATAGACACGTTGGCATATTCAAATTTGCTTAATGTTTGCGGGATGATTGGCAGCCATTGCCCCACAGCAATTCCAATAATGATGCACAAGGCAACCCAGATAGTCAGGTATTTCTCAAAAAATCCAATTCCTTGTTTCTGTTCCATAACAACTACTATTTAGCTTAATTGCGGTCTTAACTCGTTCAGATAGAAGTCATGGAATTGGGCTTTTATTTTATCCCGTACCCGATGAAATTCACTGTTTATAAACTCCGGCGTTCCGGTTGCTTCTGAGGGATCGTCAAATCCGATATGGAGCCTGTTTCTTACTTTACCCGTGAACATCGGACAACTTTCGTTTGCCCCACCACAGACCGTAATCACATAGTCCCATTCCTGGCCTATATATAGGTTTACACTTTTGGGGGTATGGTGGGATAAATCAATACCCATTTCATCCATCACCTTTACTGCCATCGGATTAACCTTTTCAGCAGGTTTTGTTCCTGCTGAAAAGACATCCAGTTTATCGTCAAATGATTGCAAAAAGCCATGTGCCATTTGGCTACGGCAGCTATTTCCTGTACAAAGAATTAATATCCTCATGATTTTACTTATTTTTCCAAGCTATCAGGGCAGCATTTCCCTTTGACAAATCTTCTACCTTCTGAATCCAAACTAATTCATTTTGTGCCTTTGCCCGCAAGAAAGCATTTGCGGTGTCAGTCAATGATAAGCAGGCATTCACTACCCACCATTTATTATGAATCCCGGCACGTTGCAAATCCTTTTGCAGACGCTCCGCCTCAAATACGGGAGTCGCTTCGGGCAGGGTCACAATGACGACTTCTGTTTCTTGCTGGTTCCGCAAGCGAGGCAACAGTTTTCTGACCGAAGCGGGAGAGTCGCCATGTGTACGTTGCACCTCTTTATGGTAACTTTCCGTGGCATCGAGCAATAACAACGTATGTCCGGTTGGTGCGGTGTCAATCACTACGATTTCATTTTCCGCTTTATCGACAATCTCGGCGAAAGCCCGGAAGACAGCGATTTCTTGCGTACACGGAGAACGTAAATCTTCCTCTATATATTCCATATCTTCGGCAGTCATAGCCGTGGCGGCTTTGCTGCGCACCTCGTTTTTATAGGCTTCCAATACCTCAGCCTCGTCAATTCGGCTGACGGAGAGACCTGCTGCCTGTGCTAAGGCGTAGTTCAAGTGATTGGCGGGATCGGTGGTAGTAAGATGTACCTGTGCGCCACGTTGATGTAGGCCTAAGGCGATCTCAGTAGCCAATGTGGTCTTGCCCACTCCGCCTTTTCCCATGGTGAATATCACCCGCTTACCTGAATGATAGAGATCATCGACCAATTCATCTATCCCTTTGGCATCTGTAATGGGTTGATATGAAGGAGCTACAATGGATTCCTCATTGTGTAGCATCCGGCGGATATTCGCAATATTAGATAAATTGTATGACCGTAAAGGCACATAATAAGAGGGATATTCCAGCAGTTCCGCAGGAGTCTGTTTCAAGGCGTTTTGCTGTCTGTCGTAGAGCTGTTTCGATACGCTGTCGGCTTCATCCACTTGCATCAAAAGTCCGTTAATAACCAATAGCTGGTTCTTGATTCCCAGCAGTTGCAATTCGTGTGAAGAACGTGCGGCCTCTTTCAAAGGTGCGATCTCCGGACGGCTTACCAATACCAAGCGGGTCAAGTGGGCATCAGCCAGTGTCTCCACGGCCTGCTTATAAATCCCTTTTCGTTCTTCCAAACCGGATAATTGACCTAAGCAAGAGGCGCCGTGCGTACTCTCGCTGATAAAGGTGCTCCAGGCCGAAGGGAGTTGCAACATGCGCAAGGTGTGTCCCGTGGGGGCTGTGTCGAAGATAATATGGTCATATTCCTTTGCTTTATCGGCATCCGTGATAAAATCGGAAAACTGGTTGAAAGCCGCTATTTCTACTGTGCAAGAGCCTGAAAGCTGTTCTTCCATATTCTGAATTACATTTTCGGGCAGTTTCCCACGGTAAGGCGCAATAACACTTTCTCTATATTCGGCAGCGGCCTGTTCCGGATCGAGGTTCACCACTGTCAATCCGGGTACCTCTGCGATTTCCTTGCCATGGCCATTCAACGATTGCCCGAAAACATCTTGCAAATTGGAGGCTGGATCTGTACTAATCAATAGGATACGCTTCCCCTCGTCTGCCAGGCTCACTGCCGTCGCACAGGCGATGGAGGTTTTCCCCACGCCGCCCTTTCCGGTGAAGAAAAGGTACTTTGTCAAATCTATCTCTGATAAACTGAATGTTTTCATTGCTTACTGATTGTTTGCATGATACTTATCTCATCGGCATAAAATCCAAACGGATGCCGGTTCATTCGCTCATCTGCTTGGTGGTTGGGTACCCTTTCGTGACAGCCACTTCGCCATCCACCAAGGTGATTGGCAAGGCTTCTGCTCCATGCTGCTGCAGATACTCGTTGATCGTTTTGTTACTTACATACACTTGTGGTTCGTCACGTAAATTATGACGGGTAACAACGACACCTTGTTTCTTCAATGTCTCAATCACTACCGCAATGCGCATCAACTCCGGGTTGATATTGGTTCCACAAAGCCCCGTCGGACAACACATGGCCGGGTCGAAAATTTCTATCTTTTTCATACTTCTTTTGTTTTTAGTTTCTGTATATTCGTAAATAGACGAACATGTGGTTCAAATAAAAAACAGCCTTGCTGCAACGTTGCCATAGACTGTTTCTTTTCTGTTCGTAAAATAACGAACAATCATTGGGCTATGCAATGGAAAAAGAGGGTTTAACATTCGTTATTAAGAGACGATGAAGTAACGAATCATTAGTTAGGCAAAAAAATATCTCCAGTTAGCGAGATTTTTTGGTCTAACTGGAGAAATTCTTTAGAGAGGTTATCATTGTTCAAGGGATCAACCTTAGAATAAATCTGAATGAGCTCCTGATGATTATAATCATAAACTGTGAGCGATGAATGTGGCCAGCGTTTCCATGTTTGGAAAAAGAAGGTTGGCTCCTCGATCGACTAATACCTGATCGGGAAGGGGACCCGTATTAACGGCGATGGTGAAGATGCCTGCTGCTACACCAGCCTCAACGCCCATCGGCGCATTCTCGATCACGATCGCTTCGTTGGCAGCGACACCTGCCTTTTGTAACCCCATGAGATAGGGCTCGGGATGTGGTTTGCCGTATTTCACATCATAAGCGGTGACCATTTTTTCTCGTTGGAAGTGTCCGGGATAGGTATGGTTCAGTTTGTCGATGAGGGTATGTTGTCCACTGCCGGTAACAACTAATCGTTGCCAGCCTTTTGCTTGTACCGCAGCTAACACAGCTGCGGCTCCGTGCATGGGTGCTCCATCGTTATAACGGTTGAAAAGAGCGGCTTTCTCTTGGTAGATGGTTTGTTTCTCCTCTTCGGTAGCCTCTCGGCCGAAAGTGCGTAGGAATAATTCGTTAATCGTGCTATTGCCCGTTCTTCCCTCAAACATGTAGAAATCTTCGGGTGTGGCTTTCAGGTGGTGTAGGTCTGCCACTTCTTGCCAAGATCGGGCATGAAAACGCATGGAGTCATAAAGCACACCGTCCATATCAAACAGCACGGCTTTAGGTTGGAACGGCTGGCCGTGCTTTTGCTCGTAAAGGTGAATAGCTTCGGATAGCGATTGGTCGCTCATTTCGAAATGAAGAATTAAGAATTAAAAAAATATGAGGGTGTGTCAATGGATACACCCTCATACTTATCTATGAAAAGAAATTACAATCTTGCTTTGATAGCCTCTGATTCAGCCTCATAACCTGGCTTGTTGAGCAGAGCGAACATATTCTTCTTGTATGCCTCAACACCCGGTTGGTTGAACGGATTCACATCCAAGATGTAACCGCTGATACCGCAAGCCTTCTCGAAGAAGTAGAAGAGCTGACCAATGTAGTAAGCGCTAACCTCCGGCATCGTGATCTTCAGGTTAGGAACGCCACCGTCCACGTGAGCCAGCTGCGTACCCAGCTCAGCCATCTTGTTGACCTCATCCACACGCTTGCCAGCCAAGAAGTTCAAGCCATCCAAGTTTGCTTCGTCAGTCGGAACGACTACCTCGTGATCGGGTTTCTCAACAGAGATCACCGTCTCGAAGATCGTACGCTCACCATCCTGGATCCACTGACCCATAGAGTGCAAGTCGGTTGTCAAATCCACAGAGGCCGGGAAGATACCCTTGCCATCCTTACCCTCGCTCTCGCCGTAGAGCTGTTTCCACCACTCAGCGATGAAGTGCAACTTCGGATGGAAGTTAGCCAAGATCTCGATCTTCTTACCGCTCTGATAAAGAGCGTTACGTGTAGCGGCATAGATAGCGGCTAAGTTCTCCTCAAACGGAACCTCACCTGCTGTAGCCTTCTCCATAGAAACGGCACCTGCTACCAAGTCACGGATGCTGATACCTGCTACGGCGATCGGCAGCAAACCTACCGGGGTCAAGACAGAGAAACGACCACCTACGTTGTCGGGGATCACGAACGTCTTGTAACCCTCTTGGTTTGCCAACGTACGCAAAGCGCCCTTCTTGGCATCCGTGATGGCTACGATACGATGCTTAGCCTCCTCTTTACCAACCGCATCTTCCAGCTGTTTCTTCAGGATACGAAAAGCCAAAGCCGGCTCAGTCGTCGTACCTGACTTGGAAATATTGATGATACCGAATTGCTTACCTTGCAACATAGCGCTCAACTCATAGAGATAGTCCTCGCCAATGTTATTGCCGGCATATACAATCACCGGATTCTTACGCGCTGTTTGCAACCAGTCGAAGCTATTGTTCAACGCCTCAACCACTGCCTTCGTACCTAAATAGCTACCGCCAATACCGACGGCTACCACTACCTCGCAACGTGCACGCAACACGTTAGCAGTCTCCTCGATCTCAGCCAACTCAGCCTCGCTGATCGCTGTCGGGAGGTGCAACCAGCCTAAGAAATCGTTGCCGGCACCTATACCATTCTCTAAAGTCGCAATGCTTTCCATTGCTTTCGGCGCAAGGGCATTTACCTGCTCCTTAGAGACTGTGCCCAGGGCCTTTTCGATGTTTAAACCAATGTTTTTCATATTCTTATTTATTTAAACGTTTCTGTTAATTGACGTATCACGGCGAACGGCGATTGACGTTCGTACAAAATGCTATACATCGCATCCAAAATCGGCATGTGCACCTTATACTGCTCATTGATCTCATGCATGCATTTGGTGCCGTAATACCCCTCTGCGATCATCTCCATCTCGATTTGTGCAGTCTTAATGGAGTAACCTTTACCAATCATGGTGCCAAAGGTACGGTTGCGACTGAATCGGGAGTAGGCTGTCACCAACAGATCGCCTAAGTAGGCGGAGTCGGTAATGGCTCGTTCCAATCCATGAACGGCATCAACAAAGCGACGCATCTCATCAACCGCATTGGAGATAAAGACAGCCAAGAAATTGTCTCCAAACTTCATGCCGTGGCAGATGCCAGCGGCAATGGCATAGACATTCTTCAAGACAGCCGCATATTCAATGCCCGTTACATCTTGGCTGACGCTGTTCTTTAAGTAGTTGTTACGGAAAATCGGAGAGAGTGCTTGCGCTCGCTCTAAGTCGGGACATGCTAACGTGATGTAGGAGAGACGCTCTAAGGCAATCTCCTCCGCATGGCAAGGCCCTCCGATGATTGCGATCTGCGAGGCCGGTACCCCATAATATTGGGTGAAGTAGTCTGTGATCAACAGATTCTCATCCGGCACAATACCTTTGATCGCTGAGATAATGAACTTCTCTTTCAGCGAAGTCTGTACCTTTTGCAGGTGCTGCTTCAAGAAAGGGGAAGGAGTTGCGAAGATGAGGGTATCTGATTCCTCAATGACTTGATTGATATCGGAATAGAATTGGATGCGGGAGGTATCGAAACGGACAGACGTTAAGTAACTGGGGTTATGCTCCAGCTGCTTGAACGCTTCGATCTGCTCCGGCCTACGCATGTACCAATGAATATGCTCCTGTGTAGAAAGCACAATCTTGGCTAAGGCGGTAGCCCAGCTACCACCTCCCATGACTGCGATTTTACCCGGTAAATTCATGATTTGCCGGTTTTTATTGGTTGCAATGGTTGATCCAACCTTCAATCTCTTCTGCGGAAGGATTGGTCAACTCTAACTTGTATTTCTTATTCAGTTCGCACAAAGCTTGTCTGAGTTTATTCGGATTGGCCTCTTTCAACGACTCAACGGTCAGGTAGCCGGCTTTTTGCAAGGCAGGAACCCACTCTTCGGCAATACCTACAGCGGTATATTTCTCAGTGGCATCACGTTTCACGGTCTTCTCCGGACGCATTTGTGGGAAAAGCAAAACCTCCTGAATCGTTGTCTGGCCTGTCATCAACATCACTAAACGGTCGATACCGATACCGATGCCTGATGTAGGAGGCATACCATATTGCAGTGCTTTCAAGAAATCTTGGTCGATGAACATGGCCTCGTCATCACCCTTCTCGCTCAAGCGCAACTGCTCCTTGAAACGCTCCTCTTGGTCAATCGGGTCGTTCAACTCGCTATAGGCATTGGCTAACTCCTTACCATTGACCATCAACTCGAAGCGCTCGGTCAATCCCGGTTTGCTCCGGTGCATCTTGGTCAACGGGCTCATCTCTACCGGATAGTCGATGATGAAAGTTGGCTGGATGAATGTGCCTTCGCAGAACTCACCGAAGATCTCGTCGATCAACTTGCCTTTACCCATCGTGTCGTCGATCTCCATTTTCAACTCCTTGCAGATAGCTCGGATCTCCTCCTCGCTCTTGCCTGTCAAGTCGTAACCTGTCTTCTCTTGGATCGCCTCCAAGATCGGTAAGCGGCGGTAGGGAGCCTTGAAGCTGATGGTTTGACCATCTACCACACTCTCGCTCGTACCATTCACGGCGATACAAATACGCTCCAACAGCTGCTCGGTGAAACGCATCATCCAGTTGTAGTCTTTATATTGTACATACAGCTCCATGCAGGTGAACTCTGGGTTGTGTGTGCGGTCCATACCCTCGTTACGGAAGTTCTTGCCGATCTCATAGACACCCTCGAAGCCACCCACAATCAAGCGCTTCAGATAGAGCTCGGTAGCGATACGCAGATAAAGATCAATATCCAAAGAGTTATGGTGCGTGATGAACGGACGTGCGCTGGCACCACCTGGGATGGATTGCAGGATAGGTGTCTCCACCTCTGTATAACCAGCCTCATCCAATGCGTTGCGCATGGTCTTGATCACCTTGGCACGCTTCAAGAAAATATCTTTTACACCGTCATTCACCACCAAGTCGATATATCGACCACGGTAGCGTAACTCCGGATCATTGAATCCGTCGTAAGCCACACCATCTTTGTATTTTACGATTGGCAGCGGTCGTAATGACTTGGAAAGTACAGTCAGCGTCTGGGCATGTACAGAAATCTCGCCCATCTGTGTACGGAACACGAATCCTTCGATGCCTACGAAATCGCCAATATCCAACAATTTCTTGAATACGACATTGTAAAGATCCTTGTTCTCCTCCGGGCAAATATCATCGCGTGAGATATAGACCTGAACGCGGCCTTCTGAATCTTGCAACTCCATGAAAGAGGCTTTACCCATGATGCGTCGGCTCATGATACGACCTGCGATACGTACGGTTCGTGGTGCATCATCGTCTTTGAAAGATGCTTTTATCTCTTTGGAAAATGCGTTGGTTACATACTCGGCTGCGGGATAAGGCTCTATCCCCATTTGACGCAGTTGGTTCATGCTATTGCGTCGGATGATTTCCTGTTCGCTCAGTTCTAATAGATTCATTATGCCAATATTTTGTATAATCGGCGCAAAAATACAAAATATTTCGATTGCCTAACTGCAAACAGATAGTTTCCCGTTGAATAAGTTTGAATGATGGGAGTTAATAGAAGTAAGGTCTAACTCCTTCAGGCAGGAAAAAACGTACATCCTTGCCTGCGGCATGGGCTTCCCGGATAAAGGTCGAGGAGATCTCTAATAAAGGGGCGTTTGCCGTATGGACATTGGGGCAAGAGTCGGGAATAGAAATAGTATAACCTTTGCGAGGATAGATCAGCAGGTTGTAATCTCGCAAAATCTCCTCATGCGCCTTCCAGCGGGGAAAGAGTTGCCAGTTATCTGCTCCAATGATGAAATAGAATGACTTATCCGGATGAGCTTGATGTAAGGCACGCAGCGTGTCAATGGAGTAGGAGGGTTGAGGCAGATGAAACTCCACATCGCTTACCTTGAATTTTGGGTAGCCCTGAATGGCTGCTTGTGCCATCTCTAAACGCAAGTTGTCATCCATCAATTGCTCTTTCTGCTTCAAGGGATTATGAGGTGTGATGACAAACCACACCTCGTCTAATTCCTCGTAAGCGCAGAGCCAGTTGGCTAAGGCCAGATGACCAATGTGGATTGGATTGAAAGAGCCACTGAAGATACCAATCTTTGCTGCCATCGTTGTTATTTCGCTAAAAAGGTCCGGATGACCTGCAAAGCGTTTGCCTTGGCTGTTTCCAGGTCGTCGTTGATCACGACCGTATCAAATTTATCTGCAAAGCTTAACTCATACTCCGCTTTAGCGATGCGGCTTTCGATCACCTCTGGCGTGTCGGTGCCTCGCCCAACCAACCGTTTGCGTAACTCCTCGATGCTGGGTGGTTGAATGAATACGGAGAGCGCTCGTTCGCCATAATAATGTTTGATGTTGCAACCACCCACTACATCTACATCAAAGATCACATTGTCTCCTTCATCGAGAATGCGTTCAACCTCACTCTTCAGTGTTCCATAAAACTTGTCAGTATAAACCTCCTCGTATTCTAAGAAATCTCCTTTGGCAATACGAGCCTTAAACTCCTCAGGGGTAAGAAAGTAGTATTCTACGCCATTCTGCTCCGTTCCTCGTGGTGCACGGCTGGTCGCCGAGATAGAAAAGCGTAAACGTAACGATTGCTGTAGCAAATAATTGATGATAGTCGATTTGCCGGATCCAGAAGGAGCCGAGAAAATGATCAGTTTGCCTGCCATAGCCTACCTTAATATATTATAGTACGTTTAATACCTGTTCCTTGATTTGCTCTAATTCGTCTTTCATTTGAACGACGATTTTTTGCATCTCCGCATGGTTGCTCTTGGATCCTAATGTGTTGATCTCGCGTCCCATTTCTTGAGCGATAAAACCTAACTTTTTCCCTTGGCCAAGTCCTTTTTCCATTGTAGTGAGGAAATACTTGAGGTGATTATCCAGGCGATTCTTTTCTTCGTTGATATCCAGTTTCTCAATATAATAGATCATTTCTTGTTCGAAACGATTCTTGTCGTAATCTTGCTCAGCCACTTTTTGTAAGTTATCAAGGATACGTGCCTTAATCTTGGCTACACGTTCTGATTCATACACTGCAACTTCTTTCAATAAACGAGCAATGTTGGCAATTTTCTGTTCAAATAGTTGTTGCAACATTGCACCCTCTTGGATACGAAAGTCACATAGATGCTGAATGGCCTCTTCAATGGTTGCTCTCACAGTTTCCCATTCGCTCTCATCTGCTTCTGGTTGGTCGGTATGAATAGCGTCCGGAAGGCGCAACAGAGACTGAAACCAATCCGTAGGTTCCGGAAGGTGTAGGCGCTCGGCAATCGCTTTTATTTGAAGATAATAATTCTCTATGGCGGCCACATTGATTTGAGTGGGAACGTCTTTGCCGATATATTCAATAAAGATACTAAAGTCAACTTTCCCTCTTTCTAATTTCTGGAGGAGGAGATTACGTACTTCCATCTCGTTCTCCCTATAAATAGAAGGGATACGAGTGGAGAGATCAAGTTGCTTGCTATTCAATGCTTTAATCTCGATAGTTACTTTTTTGGAAGGTAACTCTACGGTTGCCTTTCCAAATCCGGTCATTGATTGTATCATCCTTAATCTATAAAATTTTCGCAAAGATAGAAATTATATCTTTACCTTTGTGCCTGCATAATCAAAAAAGAAAGCTATAGTATGGCATTGATATTGAATATCGAGACTTCGACAGCTGTTTGTTCGGCTGCGTTGACAGAAGGGGAGAAGGTGCTTTTTGAGCAACACTCGTTTGAGGGACCTTCGCATGCCTCTTTATTGGGGGTATATGTGGAAAAAATGATCCAATGGGTAAAGAGTCAAGGTCGCCAGCTGGATGCGGTAGCGGTTAGTAGTGGCCCTGGTTCTTATACGGGATTGCGTATCGGTGTGTCAGTCGCTAAGGGGTTGTGTTTCGGTGCGGATATCCCATTGATCAGTGTGTCAACTCTTTCTTTGTTGGCTTCTTCCGCAGTTCGTAAGATGCAGGGAGCAGTTGATTATCAGTATTGTTCAATGATTGATGCTCGCCGTATGGAGGTATATGCGGAGCTTTTTGATGCTTCGCTTCAACCTATTCGTACCGCTATGGCAGATATTGTTGATGCACAGACTTATGCGAACTATCTGGAGAGGGGAAAGGTTTGTTTCTTTGGTGACGGAGCGGCTAAATGCCAGTCGGTTATTACGGATGCGAATGCATACTTCCTTCCTGATGTATATCCATTGGCTGCGGAGATGGCTCCACTTTCTGCAAAGGCTTTTACTGAGAAGCGATTTGAGAATGTAGCCTATTTTGAGCCCTTCTATTTGAAGGAGTTTCAGGCAACCATCGCAAAGAATAAAGTGTTGGGAGAAACTAAAAAAGAGAGGATGGCCTAAGAATGGGCCATCCCTTGTACGATGAATTTTCAGTCGGAAGAAACGTAACGCACTTGATCTAACATAAGAGGAATCTCCTTTTCCTCAATTCCGGCTTGCATTAAGTCTGGAATGTCTTGTCGGAAGGCTTCCAAGAAGGTGTCGAAATGGCCTTGCTCACAACGGACAGCCTCTTTATAATAACTAACAGCCTGTTTTAGCTGTTGCAGCGCCCATTCTGTGTGGCCGGCGTTCAGGTAATCTTGTGTGGTTGGCTTATTTGCCAAGATCTTGCGGTAGTAATTGCGTGCTTGATCATATTTGCCAATGAGGAAACTGCACCAGGCAATCGGTCTCCAGGCTTTGGTGGATTGATTGTCTAAATAATCTACCTTGAAGAAGTATTTCAGGGCTTCGCTGAAATTTCTTAATTCCAGATAGCAATGACCGATATTAATTTGCAAGTTCATATCGTTCGGTTGCTTTGCCTCTAAACGTCGGTAGTAAATGAGCGCCTTTTCTGGTTGTTTCAGGTTGCGATAACAAGAGGCAATACGACGATTCAGCCATTTACTGTCCGTATGAGTCAAATCTGCTCGCAAATAGGTTTGCAAGGCCTCTTCTGTTTGCCCCATCATCTGTTTGCAATACCCTTTCTTCTGGAATAGCTCGCCATTCTCTTCGTCAATTTGGCTGAGTTGATTAAACACAGTCAAAGCGTCAGCGAAATAGTTTTTTCGTAGGTAATACTCTCCGATAGTGCTTAATGTTTCTTTATCAGCCATGTAGGGCTTCAAAAGTGTCAGGTTGTGGAAGTCTAACGGATAGGTGAAGACATCTTCGAAATCCAAATGACTTGGGTAAAGTTTGAAAAAGCGATACAGATCTTGGACATATTGACCAATGATCAATTCACGCTGTTTCTGGGGAGATTGCAGATTGGATGTGGACTTCTTTATTAATCCGATCATCTCATCTCCCATTTTTTGACTCATCATTTGACGCAGTTGCTTGGGAATATCTGTCATGCTGAGGTAGAGTGAATACTTGTCAGAGTTGCATATATTCCTGTTCTGCGTGAGGAGATTCAGTAAGGTGGTTGCTTTGTCTGCTCCATCAAGAATGGCTTGAATAGCGGAATGAGACATGCTAAACGGTAAAAACCAATTGCCTACTTCTCGAAAGAAGGGGTAATGCTTGAGGTGCACGAATGAGGAGTGCATCATATCGGCTCCTTCTCGCTGCATCTCGGCAAAGGCCTCCATCTGCTTCTCTGTCTGCTGACTCGACAAATAAGCTTCCCATTCGGGATTCATTCCTTCACTGAACAGCTCTGGTGAAATTTCTTCCGCTTGAATTTTTTTGTTGAGAATTGGGTTGTTTTTCAACAACTGTGGCAAGATCTCGTTCTGCAATTTTTGATTGATCTTCTCTGTCTCACGAGCCAAAATGAAGCGCAAGGTGATTTGTCTCAGCAAAGAAGTGAAGTCGGGGATAAAGTCGGCCAAGGCTGCTAACCTGCGGTCGATCTCTGGATAAACAGCAGTTCGCTCACGATAAAAGGACAGCGTTAACAAGATGCAAATCAGTGCTCTGCATCGGATCTCCTCATGATCTAGTTCCGCAGCATCAAAAAGCAATGAGAGTTTGGCAATGTCGAATGAGGTTTGTAAAGCTAATAATAAGGCGGATATGACTTGGCATGCCACCTCGAAAGGAAGATTTTTGTCTCTCAAGAGGGCTCGCAAATCAACTACTTCTTCCGTACTCAGTGGATCGGCTGTCCATAATTTATTGAAGAGTTGTTCAGTGGCTGCTTCAATTTTACGACTGACCCCCACTACAGTATCTCCAGCTTCTGACTGGTACGCTGCCATTTCTTGCAACTCCTTGTGTAATTGCGTGTAAGATGGAATCGGTTGCTTCCGCAAAGAACGGCGGTAACTATAATAGGTCAGAGGCGATTCCACGATCAAGGCTTTGTTGCGCACCTGATCCGCTAACTGATAGGTCGAGGCGATCACGTTATGGTAGATCTGATCCTCCATCGGGTCTTTAGCTCCCTCCAGTCGATAGCGTAACATATATTTATAGGTGTCTTGCAATTCATTCAGCTGATCCATGAACGAGTAATCACGAATGCCGGCAATCAGGCTTTGTGTCTGCTCAAAAGCCTCTTTCAGCTCCTTTGCGTCTAATAAGCCAATAATCCGGTTGTATGTCTTGTTTATCTCTTGTAAAGTCATCATATCGCACTGTATAAATGAGAAGCCAAAAGTAACCTAATTTCGGCTTTAATCTGTATCTTTGCCCACAAAAAATAAGTTTTTAGATGAAGAATATTCGCAATTTTTGTATTATTGCCCATATTGATCACGGTAAAAGTACCTTGGCCGACCGTCTTTTGGAATATACCAAAACGGTGGAAGGCAAGGATATGCAGGCTCAGGTGCTCGATGACATGGACCTTGAGCGCGAGCGTGGCATCACGATCAAGAGCCATGCGATACAGATGAATTATTCCTATAAAGGAGAGAACTATATTCTAAACCTGATTGACACTCCGGGGCATGTCGATTTTTCGTATGAGGTATCACGTTCTATTGCGGCTTGTGAGGGCGCTTTATTGATCGTGGATGCGGCGCAGGGCATTCAGGCGCAAACGATCTCTAACCTCTATATGGCCATTGAGAATGACCTGGAGATTATTCCTGTGATGAATAAGATTGACCTGCCGAGTGCGATGCCTGATGAGGTGGAAGACCAAATTGTTGAGCTGTTAGGCTGTCCGAGAGAGGACATTCTGCGTGCGAGTGGAAAGACGGGTGAAGGCGTGATGCAAATCTTGGATACGATCGTGGAGAAGGTGCCGGCGCCTAAAGGTGATCCTGATGCTCCGTTGCAATGTTTGATCTTCGACTCTGTGTTCAATCCTTTCCGTGGTATTATCGCTTACTTCAAGGTAGAGAATGGCGTGATCCATCAAGGAGATCGGGTAAAGTTCATTGCGACAGAGAAGGAGTATGATGCGGATGAGGTCGGTGTGTTGAAACTGAGCATGTCTCCTCGTGATGAGATCCGGACAGGTGATGTAGGCTATATTATCTCTGGTATCAAGACCTCCCGCGAGGTACGCGTAGGCGATACGATTACCCATGTATCCCGTCCTGCGGCAGAGGGTATAGCTGGCTTTGAGGAGGTGAAACCAATGGTCTTTGCGGGTGTTTATCCGATTGATAGCGAGGATTTCGAGAATCTTCGTGCCTCGTTGGAAAAGTTGCAATTAAATGATGCGTCATTGACCTTCCAGCCGGAAAGCTCTGCGGCTTTGGGCTTTGGCTTCCGTTGTGGTTTCTTGGGTTTGCTGCACATGGAGATTGTCCAGGAACGATTGGATCGAGAGTTTAACATGGATGTTATCACCACGGTGCCCAACGTTTCCTATATCGTGCATACCAAGAAAGGAGAGGAAACTGAGGTGCATAACCCCGGTGGATTGCCCGATCCCACGTTGATTGATCATATTGACGAGCCGTTTATCAGGGCTTCGGTGATCACGAATACCACATATATTGGCCCTATTATGACCCTTTGCTTGGGCAAACGAGGGGTATTGATTAAGCAGGAGTATATCTCGGGCGACCGTGTGGAGATCTTCTACGACCTGCCTTTGGGTGAGATTGTGATTGATTTCTATGATAAACTGAAGAGCATCTCGAAAGGGTATGCCTCTTTCGATTATCACCTGCATGATTATCGTCCCAGTAAGTTGGTGAAATTGGATATCCTGTTGAATGGTGAGCCTGTGGATGCGCTTTCCACCTTGACGCATGTGGATAACAGTGTCTCTTTCGGACGTCGTATGTGTGAAAAATTAAAGGAGTTGATCCCTCGTCAACAGTTTGATATTGCGATTCAGGCAGCCATAGGTGCGAAGATTATTGCCCGTGAGACCGTAAAAGCCGTACGTAAGGATGTGACGGCCAAGTGTTACGGTGGCGATATTTCTCGTAAACGGAAGCTGTTGGAGAAGCAGAAGGAGGGAAAGAAACGGATGAAACAGATTGGTACGGTGGAAGTTCCTCAGAAGGCATTCTTAGCTGTGCTGAAATTAGACTAATTATATTGTGGAATTAGGATTGAGGAGTTTGAATTTTTTATTCCTCAGTCCTAACTCCAAAATTCCTAATTTGACGGAGTTAGCCTGATGCCTTTCTCCTCTAACGTGATGAGATGTTGCTTGTAGAGCGAGCCAATCGCCTGTTTGAACGCCTTCTTGCTGCAACGGAAAAGCGCATAGATCACATCTGGTTCACTTTTGTCATGTACGGCAATATAGCCACCTTGCGCTTTCAAGGCTGTCAGGATAGTACCTGCTATACCCTCCACCTTCTGATAACCCAATGGCATTAAGCTTACATCTATTTTCTCATCCTCACGAACCTCTTTGATGTATCCTTTGATATGCTCACCCTTCTCTAACCGCTGGAAGGTCTCGTCGTAATAGACCAATCCCGTGTGTTGATTATTGATGATCACTTTATAGCCTAATTCTGTTTCGTCTGCGACTAGTAGATCCACCTCCTCTCCCCGTTCATATTGAGGTAAGGTGTTGTTCAAGAACTTCTCAATGCGAGCAGAGGCCATGATGCGTCCTGTAACATGATCAAGACGAATATATACCAAATACCATTTACCGGGTCTCATCGCCTTTTTTTGTTCCTTGAAAGGTACTAATAAGTCTTTCATGATCCCCCAATTCAGGAAGGCACCAGTCTTGTTTACATCTTTCACTTCCATAAACTGAAACTCGCCCACAGTCGCATAAGGGCGTGCTGTTGTAGCAATCAAGCGCCCCTCATTGTCATGATAGATGAACACCTCTATCTCGTCACCCACTTTCGCCTCTTTCGGCACATAACGAGTGGGAAGCAATATCTCCTTACCCTCGCCACCATCTAAGTACAAACCGAAATCGACGGCCTTGATGACTTTTAATGTATTGTATTTTCCTACGTTCACCATATTCTTATATTCATTTGTGGGCAAAATAAGTAAAATCGAGTGAAAAAATCAAGAAAAGATGCAGCAATATCTGATAGGATGCATCGTTATAAATGTAATTTGGAAGATGAAGAGGATGGTAGTCCCTTCTGTTCCATGAAAAAATAGTATCTTTGCAACTCCTTTGAAGAAAATAAGATGATGAAATTGAAATTTATATCAGTAGTAGCTTTGTTCATGTGGATCTTGAATGCATGTTCTGTGCCTAAAGATGTGGTCTATTTTCAAGGTATAGATAATGCAACTGCAGAACAGATTGAGCAGATGAGCCAAACATATACGGCCAAAATCTGTACGGATGATATGCTGACAATCACAGTAACGGCATGGGATCCTACGGTAGTCACACCTTTTAATCCTCCTGCATTCTCATTTGCTCAAGAGACAGATCTGGTCAGAACAGCTTCAAATACGCAATTACAAACTTATTTGGTGGATACAGACGGCAACATTAATTTCCCTGTATTGGGGAAAATCCATGCGGAAGGTTTAACCAAACAGCAATTGCGTGATCTATTGCAAGAGAAGATACGCGTGTATGTAGCAGATGCTTTAGTGAATATTCAAATCATTAACTATAAAGTAACGATTTTGGGAGAGGTAGCCCGTCCGGGTCGCCTTACTGTTCCTAATGAGCGCATTTCTATTTTGGATGCACTCGGATCGGTTGGTGATTTAAGCATTAATGCGAACCGTAAGAATATTTTAGTGGTTAGGGAGAATCACGGGAAAAAGGAGTTTGCTCGGTTGGATATTACGCGTCCCGATATTTTTACATCTCCCTATTTCTATCTCCAACAGAATGATTTAGTTTATGTGGAGCCGAATAATGCCAAGAAGAGAAATTCGCGTTATAGCACGGCTCAACAGTATAGCGTAACTGTTTTCTCGTCTGTGTTGAGTGCGATCTCAGTGATCACTACAGTTATTTTAGCAATCACGAAATAAATGAGTTGTCATGGAAGAACAAGATAATGAAGTAATCGGATTAAAGTCAATATTGGTCGGCTACCTCTTGCATTGGAGATTGTTTATTGGGGTGTTTTTGGTGTCTTTTATCCCTGCTGTCCTTTATTTATTGATTTATCCTCGTACTTATGAGATTGCGGCTCGGATCCAGATTCAAGAAGATAAAGATTTAGGAGGAGGTAGCTTTGGCTTGGGCGAGGCTGCGGGCTTAATGAAATCTTTTGGATTAGGAAGTGCTGGAGGAGGAGCTGTTAATATTGAGGATGAGTTGATGATACTCTCCTCAAATAAGCTTTTACGTGAAATGGCCTTTGAGTTGGGTGTCAATGTGGATTATAAGAAACCATTCTCTTTTTATAGGGTTTACGAGCGGAATCCTTTTCGATTGAGGACGGATTCGGCAACAGATGCCCGTTTGACCGAGAGTATTGAATTTACGGTGAAAAAAACTACAAATAAGTTCGATGTAAAGGTTGAGGGCCGTACATTTGATGATCAACATTTCTCCTTTTCTTCTTTGCCGGCTGTGATGAAATTACCGGTGGGAGACTTTGTTTTGTCCTCTACAGAGAACCAGTCAGATGAGACAAAATGGATTATGACCTATCGCCCTTCGGGTTGGGTCGCTGAAGATTTGGCGGATGAGTTTCTAATTGAGGATAATTCAAAAACATCCAACGTGATAGAATTAGGGTGTACGGATTATGAGCGTAGGCGCGGCGTGGATATGCTGAACACTTTGATGCGATTGTATAATATGCAGGCAGATGCGTATAAGAAAGGCCAAGCACGTACCAGTTTGTCCTTTTATGATGGTAGAATACAAGAAGTAATCCAGGATTTGGCTGATGTTGAGCAGAAGATAGAGCGTTATAAAAGTCAGCATCAGTTAATGGATATTGAGCATGATGTGCAATTTTACGTGGAGCAGATGAAGGAGTTGCAAACACGTTTAATAGAGTTGCAGGCTCAAATGAATGTGATAGATATGATGGATGCTTATGTGAAAGATCCTGCAAATAAATATAATATTGTACCCTCTTTGTTGAATGCTCAAGATGGTGAAAAGGGTGCAGCCATTGCAACCTATAATGAGGTCTTATTGGAACGTGCGCGTGTAATACAGAATTCCAGTATGAACAACCCGCTGGTTGGGACGCTTACGAAACAGGCGGATGAGTTGAGAAATGGAGTTTACCAGACAATCAATAATGCCCGTGAGGGTTTGCGTATCTCTATTGCTGACATTAAGGTCAAGGAGCAACAGCTTTATAATAAAATGAATGTTTATCCACAGGCTGAACGTACTTATGTGGAATTGAAACGCCAGCAAGAGATCGTTCAAGGGGTGTATTTGATTCTGTTGCAGAAGCGTGAAGAGACGGCCTTGGTATTGGGTCAGCAGCAAGACAAGGCTCGTATTCTTGATACTGCGTATGTGAAGAGTAAGCCCATAGCTCCCCGTAAGCTTTATGCGGCCATCGGAATGCTATTGCTAACTTTAGTGATTCCAGTGGTTTATTTATTCGTGAAAGAGCAAACTGGTTCTTTGCTGGAGGAGTTTAAGCGTCAGAGACAAAAATAGTTGTTACATGCGTTTGGTTGCGACATTGCTATATTATACAATTTATGCGGTAAGAGGTTGTATTAACCGATTCCTCTCTCTCTTCTATAAGAAGATGATGAGAGGGTGTGGTTGTAATGTCCGTTTTTCTGCGCTAACATCTGATTTTACCTATCGAAACATAACAATCGGTGATGATGTATATATAGGCCCTCATGCCTTATTCTTATGTACGGAGAGCCAGATTTTTATTGGTAGTAAAGTTCTTTTTGGCCCCCATGTTACGATTATAGGAGGAGATCATCGTATAACTGATATTGGACGATTTATCTACGATGTGTTGGATAAGCGTCCGGAAGATGATCAGGATGTGCATATTGAAGATGATGTTTGGATAGGTACGAATGTGACTGTATTAAAAGGGGTTACTGTTGGTCGAGGAGCCGTGGTGGCTGCCGGAGCATTGGTCGTTAAGGATGTACCTCCTTATGCGATAGTTGGTGGAGTGCCTGCCAAGGTGTTGAAATATAGATTTACACCTGAGCAAATACGAGAGCATGAATCCCAACTATATGCGGAAGATAAGCGTTTGATTGAAGTGCATAATAAATTGGACTGTTTCAAGGTATGAAAAGGATTTTGGTTGTTGCAACATCCCGTCAAACGAGAGGGGGAATTACTGCGGTAGTTAATGCGCATTCAAAGGGCCCTCAGTGGACCAAATATCATGTTAAATGGATAGGTGCCTATGTTGATCGCAGTAATTGGATGAAAATTGTGATTTTCTTGACATCTCTTTTGCGCTATTTAGTATTACTTCCTTTTTATGATTTGGTACATATACATGTTTCTACACATGTATCAGTGTTTCGTAAATCCTTTTATTTATATCCAGCAAAATGGTTAGGTAAGAAGATTATCATTCATTTGCATTGCTCTACTCCATCAATAATTGAACATCATAGGAGTCTGTATCGAAATGCTTTTCTTGCAAGTGATATGGTTTTAGTTTTATCTTCCCAGTGGAAAGAATTTATTGAAACAACTTTGGGCATTAGTGAGCATGTAATCGTTCTTTATAATCCCATAATCTCATTGCCTCGGGTAGGCAAATGTTATGAAAAGAAAAAGTATATTCTATTTGCTGGAACAGTTGACAAGCGTAAAGGATACCATGATCTGATAGAGTCTTTTTCAATGTGTTCTATGTCATTCCCTGATTGGCGTTTACTTATAGCTGGAAACGGAGAAGTAGAAGAAGGAAAATCCTTAGCCAATCGTTTAGGCATAGCTGATAAGGTCCAGTTTTTAGGATGGATCACAGGCGGTGAAAAAGATACTGTATTTGGAGAGGCATCCATCTATTGTTTGCCAAGTTATGCGGAAGGTTTTCCTATGTCTGTATTGGATGCGTGGGCATATGGATTACCTGTTATTTGTACTCCTGTTGGGGGAATTATGGATGTGGCAAAAGACGGAGAGAATATCTTGTTATTCAATCCTGGCGATATAACGAGGCTTTCAGAGGAATTATCTTTAATGATGGAAGATGCTCATTTACGAGAATCAATCTCTCTTCATTCACGAACATTATCTGAGACTATTTTTAATTTGAGCCGAATTAATTCGCAGTTGGGTGATTTGTATAAACAACTACTTGGTGAATAATGATATCTGTTCTTATAAATGCATATGCATGTAGCCCTCATTGGGGATCTGAGCCGGGTATGGCTTGGAATTGGATTGTAGCATTGTCTCGGTATTGTGAAATCTATGTAATTACAGAGGGTGAATGGCGTGAGAATATAGAGACAGCATTAAAGGAATTACCTACTTCAGAGCGAATGCATTTCTTTTATTTACCTGTGAAGCCATATATCCGTCGTATGTGTTGGAATCAAGGTAATTGGTTGTTCTATTATTATTATCGAAAATGGCAACAAAGAGCGTATCATCTGGCTTGCCAGATAGTGAGTACTCATAAAGTTGAGTTAATTCATCAATTAAATATGATTGGTTTCAGGGAACCGGGCTATTTATGGAAGATTGCAGGTATTCCTTTTGTTTGGGGGCCAATAGGGGGACTAAATCTTTTCCCCGAATCTTATCTTACTACAGTAGAATGGAGAAAGTCTCTGAAAATAAGATTGAAAAATATTCTTAATAAGTTTCAGATGAGATATGATTATCGTGTTAATAGAGCTGTTAACCATGCGAATGCTCTTATTTCAGCTACACCGGAAACCGTATCTTGGCTATTAGAAATTTTTCGGAGAGACTCTTATTTAATTAGTGAAACAGGATGTTCAACTTCCTCATCCATGCAAATGAAAGGGTATAGAACGCATTCTGGTTATATTGAACTTTTATGGGTCGGGAGATTTTTTTATGCGAAGCAATTGAACATAGCGTTAGAAACATTATCTTTATTGAAAGGTCTTCCTGTAAGATTACATATCATTGGAGATGGTGCAGATGAAGAAATAAATCGCTATAAGGCAATGGCACATTCTTTATTGATTGATGAAATGTGTATCTGGCATGGCAGGGTTCCACATGATCAAGTGTTCAAATTAATGTCCTCTTCTCATTTGTTGTTTTTCACAAGTGTTTCTGAAGCAACGTCTTCTGTGATTTTTGAGGCTATGCAATGTGGTTTGCCAGTGCTTTGTTTTAATACGTGTGGATTTGGTGCAGTTGTGAATGATCGAATTGGTCTGAAAATTGAACTTTCAGAACCTCATACATCTGCGAGAGAGTTTGCTGAAATCATAAAATCTTTATGTGATAATAGGCAAATGTTGGAACAATTATCTGCTAATTGTTACCAAGAATTACAGCAGTATTTATGGGATGCCAAAGCAAAGAGTGTAGTGGCTATTTATAATCAATATTTAGAGATTCATGGATAATCAGACTGTACAGGTTGGAGAGTTTACTATTACGACTAAGCTTTCTATTGATTCATTTAGGAAGGATGATTCTATGGTAATCAATACGATCAATGCTTATTCATGGGTTATGGCCAATTCTAATTCGGGTTTTAAATCGGCACTTACTACGAGCGATCAGTTATTACCCGATGGTGTAGCTATCCAAATTGCGGCTCGTTTATTGTCTCATGAGATCATTCCTAAAATAGCTGGCGCTGATTTACATGACTATTTACTCAGGTTATTAGAACAGAAAAAAGGACGTTGTTTTTATCTTGGCTCTTCATTTGCTACTCTGGAAAGAATAAAGCAAAGATTAAAGGTTGAGTATCCTTCTATTCAGGTAGCAATGTATAGCCCTCCATATAAATCATCTTTTTCAAAGGAAGATAATGATGCAATGATTAATCGTATTCAAGAGTTTTGTCCGGATGTTCTGTTTGTAGGCATGACTGCACCAAAACAGGAACTTTGGATTTATCAGAATAGAAATCGTATTCAGGTCCCTATTATGTGTGGAATAGGTGCAGTCTTTGACTTTTATGCAGGAACAAAACAGCGTCCAGCACAATGGATGATAAATTGCGGCTTGGAATGGCTTGGTAGATTGCTGAGCGAACCCAAGCGAATGTGGAAAAGATATTTAGTGTATAATTGTGTCTTTTTATATGATATACTATCACGTTCTATCAGACAAAGGATTTAGAGTTAGAATTTCCCTTTGTCTGATAGTATTGGCTTTAATATTACCGCATGTTTTTGAATCCTCTGGTTCTCGGGAGGGGGTGTCATATAGCTCTCTCCATACAATTCTGTTAAGTAGGCTTTAATATTATTGGGAGCCATTACTTGTGTGTCTTCAAATAAAATATCTTGTAAAGGATAGATATCTGAATATTTGAAATAACGTCTCCAGGGTGTGTCAAATCCATGACCAATGAGGCACTGATTATGTATTAATGCTTTATTGTTCAGTTGAATAAGACTTTTTATCCTATGAAGATAGGATTCAGTCAAAAAGTGGAATAAAGGATTGAAATAGGATATGATAAAATTCTTGATAGATCTATCTTTTCCCAATTTTGCATCCAAACACTTGGTGATAAACCTAAAATATGTTTTTAATAATTTCTCTTTTTTTTGCACTAATCCACCTATATGATATCTGTCCACAGGAAAGATATCTATGAATAACCCTTGATTGTATTTTACATTCTCTAAACCTTCAGAGATAATTAAACTGTTCAAATCTCTAATTTTGCATGGAAGAGGCAGATAATCATAGTTGGGGTCACTTTCCCTTGTTTGTAGCATAATATCTTTGGGAAATTCTAAAGGCGCTATTTGTGTGAATTTTTCATAGTCTTCTCTAATCATACAAATGTCTAAATCATCATCCCAAGGAATAAACCCTTTGTGTCGTACAGCACCCAACAAGGTCCCGGAACAAACCCAATAACTTAAATTGTGCTTTCTGCATATATAGTCAATAATTTTCAGCATACGAAGCATAACCAATTGTGCTTGCCGCAAGGGTGTATCGGCATCTGCTCTATTATCGGGGAAAAGATCGTAGTAATCCATTTCAATCATTTATATTATTTGTTTGAATTGCTTTTTTCATGTCTGAGTAAATAAGCCCAAGCATCATCATAAAGAATAATCCTCTGTTACTTGTGAATGTAGCATCTGCAATATTCTCAATGGCAAAAAAGACAATTATTATAACAGAGATTACTGTTAATTTCATATCTTTTGTAATATTGGCATAATGTAACGCTTTCTTTATTAGATATATCCAAAATAAGATAAATAAAATAATACCAACTATACCAAATTGAGCAAGAGAAGGATAATACGTGTCAGAAATAAAACTGTGATAACTCTTACTGATACCCCAGATACCATCTATCTCGTATTTCTCGTAAATATGGGAATAATAAGCTCCTGACGCAAAGGTCGCAAAGCTTGCAAACCCACTGCCCAAGGGGAAATAGTCGTAAAAAACTTGAAAGGATGTAGCATATAATACAAAGCGAGCCACATAATCTTTGTCTGCGTTGTCAGAAAGCCCCTGAAGAAAATATAGCTCTATTTTTGATCTTGCTACAACAGCCATTATTGTTATTATTACCAAGAATAGAAATGCATTCTTGAAATTAATCATTATTCTTTCTGGCTTTGTAAAATAGGTAATTAAAAAAGTGGCCATAATAAAAAAACCATAGAATTTAGAACGGCCAGATGCAATACCAGCTGCCAATAAAATAATGAAAGTTAGAATGTTTTTCTTTGAATAGTCGCTGCTATATAGGAAAACGATAGCTAATGCTGTGATGGCTGCGGCATAATTGGAGGCATGGGCCATCGTAATTTTGAAAAAGTTAGGATTAATAATGCCTAATACACCAATAGGCAACAAAATCACCCAACCGACTATGCTGCTGTCACTGAGTATTTTTCTGCTTTTGGAACTGAATATAGGTGCCAATTGGTAGGTGCAAAAGAAGGCAAGGTAAGGTTTGAGTTGGATAATAAAATCCATAAGAATACCTTTCACGCTGTTGCTATGTATTTGAATGGAGTAAAAGAGATAGAATAAGAAGATTCCCAAAACAACTAAGAAGAATTTGTTTATTTCCCAGTTTTTGGAATGAAACATGTGAAAGATAAACAATAAGAAAAGAAATGCTCCACATAGTTCATCGATCGATTGAAATCCAATAAGTCCGTAGAGTAAAACGCCAAAGACTAATGTGATTAGAAAAATTCGATAGAATTGTTTATTAATAAATTCTTGAAGCATAGCTGATTACTGTTGTGAATTAGATCCAGAATTTCTCAGTCTCTTTTATGATATCAATACTCAAAACCTTTTGGTCTGATAACATCTCATAGATTTTTGAGGCATAAACTACATCATGGATTGCAAGACCATAATTGTAATCGATGATTCTTTGATTATCGGATTTCCGACCAATATCCCTGCCTGCAAGAACTTCTCCAATTTCGTTGTAATCTTTATACTGATTAAAATATTTGAAATGTTTCACGTGATTTGTGTCGTCTCCAAATACTCTGTCGAAAGTTGTGTCACAATTCTGAAGTCCTCTCATGTGAACGGGAATAACTGTGATTCCTGCAGGGAAGATGCTTTCATCTTCAACTAAAAGACCGGTAGCGCTTGTAATACAACTAATGAATACATCTACAGTGCTTGCTAATTCGATAATGTTATCTACAATTTCAAATCTAATATTAGAATAGTCTTTGAATCGATTAATAAAAAGTTCTGCTTGATTCTTGTATCGTAGAATCTTGACAGTAAATACCTTTTCAGGTTCTAACTCAAGCGCACACAATAATGTAGCTCGGGCAGTGTTTCCTAAGCCAACAATACCATAGATAGATGCATCAACTTTTCTTAGGGCCTTGGCTGATACTGCTGCAACAGCTCCAGTACGCATTGTTGTTATCCAATCACAGTCAATCAAGGCTAATAATTCACCATTGTTTGCATTATAAAGTAACATGTCACTACCCAGTGAAGGGGTGGCTCCTTCAATACGGTGTACTTCTTTTATGCCAAAGTATCGTATGCTGTCTGTAACACTCTTATTATTTTTCTTTGAGAGGGGTAACAGGCAGGGCATAGATGTGAAGAAATCAAAATTAGCAGGATGAACACTCGTTTTTGTCGGTAATTGGGCATCTTTCTTCATATCGAAGCTTTCATATATCCATGTGACGCATTCCTTGGGTGTGATTCCCAAAGAACGTATGTGTTGTTCTGAAATGATTTTCATATCTGTTTAATCAATGCTCGTTCTGAAAAATCTAAACTATCAAAATAGAAATTACATTTTCTTGTAATAGGTTCAATGTTAATTGATTACTATTTATCCTATTCTGTAGCTTCGTAATGAAAAACAAAGCTACAGAATTATTTTGTCATTCAGATGAAAGCTGCGTGTTTTTTATTGAAGTTTATAGTTTTTCTGTGTTAGTCGAAAGTATAAACCACTCCACCAATCCGTGAATTAATCTGGATATATGTCGGGGGGCTACTTGCCCGTTGATTCATACTTAGTCTTTTGGTCAAATGATTTTCTGAATTAAGTGGTTGAAAAGAGTTACTTTGGATAAGAGTAGGCATTATAGAGAATAGAAGTGATGTATTTGCTTGATAGGTGCTGTATATCTTCCTTAGCTTATAAATGGATTCTCTTTATACCTGTACTTCATAGGACGTCCGGATGATGTCAAACGATCGTTTGATAATCGTCAGTCGATCGTTTGATATAGGTCAGTCGATCGTTTGACGGCGTGCGGACGTATTATGAAATAGGCTTCTTGTGTCTTTAGACTTATTGTGGTGGGGCATTTATAGATATAGTTGACCTGAAATATCTTTATACATAAAAGAGGGCAGCGCAGATTGAACCGACTTTCTTTCTTTAGCCATTATATGTTTCATGTTTCTTGTGCGTAAAGTAACTAAAGAGATCTTGACTCTACGATGTGTACTTTATAGGATACTTACATATATATATATGTTCTTTCCTTTTGTTAATGAACTAAACATTCTTTGAATATTATTTATGTATGCTTTAAGTTCGTATTATTTGACAAATATGAATCATTTTTCTTTAAAAATAGATTATATAAAAATGTAATGATTATATTCGCGTCGAAAAGATTTCTTTTTGATATTTCGATGACACTCGAAAGGGCGAATAGATAGAGATCTTTAAGGTGAAAAGTTTGTTTAATTTAACAAGAAAAGAGTTATGAGAAGGTTATCTTACGTAGTGCTGACGTTGCTTTCGGGTGCGAGCATAGCCAATGCGCAGAACACACGCATCACGGGTACCGTCCTTTCAGTAGAAGATGGAGAGCCGATTATCGGCGCCTCCATCATCGTGAAGGGGACTACAACTGGCACAGTGACCAATTTCGATGGAACATTCTCGTTGGATGTTCCTCAATCAGCTAAGACATTGATGATTTCTTACATCGGTATGCGCTCGCAGGAGGTGGCGATCAAGCCTACCTTGCAGGTGCGGCTGATGGCTGACACGCAGAATTTGGATGAGGTGGTTGTTACAGCCATGGGTATCTCAAAAGAGAAGAAGGCTTTGGGTTACGCCGTGCAGGATGTGAAGGGTGAGCAATTGACACAAGGTGCCAATACTTCATTGACTGGGGCCTTGCAAGGAAAAGTCTCAGGTATTGACTTTACGCCCTCCAGTGGTATGCCGGGGGCCTCTTCCAAGATGACGATCCGTGGATCGCGTTCTTTTACAGGTGATAACACACCGCTTTACGTGGTGGATGGTATGCCAATTGTTTCTACGTCTGATTATGACACGGGTAATTCTACCTCTGGAACGGATAATGCCAACCGTTCCTTCGATATTGATCCGAATGACATTGAGAGCATCAATATCTTGAAAGGTCAGGCGGCTTCTGCGCTTTATGGTATGCGAGCCTCCAATGGTGTGGTGATCATCACGACGAAGAGTGGTAAGAATGCTAAGAAAGGTAAGCCTCAGATCTCTTTCTCCACCTCGTTGAGTATGGACAAGATGTCACGCAAGCCGGAGTTACAATCAACTTATGCCCAAGGTTCAGGTGGTAAGTATCAACCTACTGGACAATCCTCTTGGGGACCGTTGATCTCGGAGTTGGCTAATGACCCGACTTATGGAGGCAACGCAAACGGCCATCCGGGCAAATACTATGTGCAGCAATTGGGCAAGGCCAACGGCACCGGTATGGAAGACGAGGCTAATTGGGTGATCCCCCAATCTTATGACAATACGGGAGATTTCTTCCAGACAGGTTATGTATGGAATAACTCGCTGAACGTGCAGCAGGCGAATGACAAAGGGCATTACTCTTTCTCTTTGGGTAACGCTAAGCAGAAAGGTATCGTACCGTCCACAGGCATGGAACGCTACAACGCCAAGTTGGCAGCTGAGACCGCTTTGAACTCCCATTTTACGACAGGATTTACGGGTAACTTCACCTATTCGCGCATCGACAAGCAACAGGGTGCGAACGATGGTATTGTGGCCAGCGTTTTCTTGGCTCCTCCCTCTTATAATTTGAATGGCATTCCTAATCATGCTTATGGCGATCCCTATACGCAGGTGAGCTATCGTACCGTGGCTCGTTGGGGAAATCCTTATTGGATCTCGGAAAACTGTTCTTACTATGAGAAGAACATTCGTTTCTTTGGAAATACCTATTTGAACTTCAAGACTAACTTTGGCACGCAGAATCACACGTTGAGCGTGAAATATACGTTGGGTACAGATGCTTACCAAACCAACTACACGAACCTCAACGCCTACGGTTTCCGTGATGGTCAAGGCTCGATCAATCACCGAGGCTATACCAAGGTGGCGCTCAATTCCCTATTGACCGCCAACTACGATTGGCAGATTACGGAGGATCTGGATTTCAATGCCTTGTTAGGAAATGAGTTTATCCACAGTACGAACAAACTTTATTCAGATACTGGAACAGATTACAACTTTGCGGGCTGGAACCACATGAACAATGCCGCTGTGTATAACAACTCAGAGTCTTACACACAGAAACGTACGATGGGTTTCTTTGGTAATCTTTCGCTCTCCTATAAGCGTATGCTCTATTTGAATGCGACGGGACGTGTCGATAAGGTATCTACCATGCCCCGTGGCAATCGTACTTTCTTCTATCCCTCCGTCTCTGTTGGATTCATCTTCACGGAATTGGAACCGCTGAAGAACGAGATATTGACTTTTGGTAAGATTCGTGCTTCCTATGCGGAGGTGGGTATGGCCGGGCAATACTATCCCGACTATTATACGAAGGGTAGCTTCAGTGGTGGATTTATCTCCGGTGTCAGCATCGCTTATCCGATTGATGGACAGATGGGTTATCGCCGTAGTACGACGGTCTATGATCCCAACTTGAAGCCGCAGAATACCCGCTCTTATGAGCTTGGTCCGGACTTGACTTTCTTGGATGGCTTGGTGAGCCTCAGCTATACTTATTCTCGTCAGAATGTGAAGGATCAGATCTTCTCTATCCCCTTGCCTCGATCCACTGGAGCTTCCTCTTACTACACAAACGGTGGTAAGGTGCATACCGATGCGCATGAACTCTCGTTGACGATCAATCCGATTCGCCGAAAGAACATAAACTGGGACATGACCTTCAACTTCTCGAAGATTAACAACTTTGTGGATGAGTTGGCTGAGGGTGTTTCCAGTATTCAATTGGGAGGCTACACATCTCCGAATGTGCGTGCGATGGCTGGTGAGAAGTATCCGGTTGTCTGGGGTCCCTGCTTTAAGCGTGATGACAAGGGTAACATCGTGATTACGGAGGAGGGTATGCCGGTGGCCGGTGGCGAGGGAGTCATCGCCCGTGTCAGCCCCGATTTCACATTAGGCTTTAACACTTCGCTTACGGTTTACAAAGCTCGTCTTTCTGCGACTTTTGATTGGCACAAAGGCGGACAGATCTTAGCGGGTACGAATGGTGAGTTGGATTACTATGGTGTGAGCAAGCAGAGTGGTATCGACCGCGATCGAGGCTATGCGGAATCTACTGGTGTTATACAGACCGGTACGGACAGTAATGGCAATCCGATCTATAGTGACGTGAAGACCATCCAGATCCCAGCCGATAAGATAGAGAAGTTCTATACCAGTCGATCCAGCATTTGGGAGAGCCGCGTGTCGGACAATGACTTTGTGAAGTTGCGCGAGATCTCGTTGGCCTATCCAGTGTTCAAGAGTAATTGGATGGAGGTGAATGTGAATCTCTTCGCTCGCAACATCCTGTTGTGGAGCAAGGTGAAGAACATTGACCCGGAGACCTCGCAGGGTAACGGCAATATGTCTGGTGCGATGGAGCGTTTCTCTCTTCCGCAGGCCAGCAGCTATGGTTTAGGCTTGAATTTCAAATTTTAAGGACAGATAAATCGAGAATATGACAATGAAGACTACATTATATAAGACATTCCTCTACGTATGCGCAGGTTTAGGCACATTGGTGTTGCCGACGGGATGCTCGGAGGACAAAATGGATGAGATCAACCAAGACATTAACCACCCGACCAGTGTGAATACCTCTTTCTTGATTACAGAGGTGGAGATGTCCACGGCGTTCAGCGTGACGGGTGGAGACTACAGTGCTTTCCTTTCTGTCATCATGGAGCATGAGGGAGGAACAGTGGAGCAGCTCTACGAAGCGGATCATCGCCTATTCCAGATGGAGGATGCCAGCAACTGGGGCAACTGTTGGGGCTATATCTACAACAACCTCAATGCTTGCCAGGATGTGATCAATGCCTGTTCAGCAGAGGGTGTGGAGGCCAACAACCATGTCAATCGGGGAATCGCTCGTACGATGATGGCTTACAATTTGGCTTTCTTGACTGACATGCACGGGGATGTGCCCTGGAGTGAGGCGCTCAACTTCCGCGAGTTTATGACGCCTAACCTTGATAAGCAGGAGGCTATTTATCAGGATGTGATGAAACTTTTGGATGAGGCATTGAATGATTTGGCGCAAGGTAATGCGACGACATTAGGTGCGGCAGACCTTTATTATAAAGGGGATGCGGCCAAATGGACAAAAGCGGTTTACGCCTTGAAGGCGCGCTATACGATGCGTCTTTTGGGGCGGAGTGCGGATCGCACGGGAGACCTCAACAAGATTCTCGACTATGTATCTAAATCCTTCACCTCGGCGGATGAGGAGATGAAACTGGATAAATACGACGGGGCAAGTACCTATAACCCCACCTATGTCTTGGCACGTAGCCGCGACGCTTGCGGATTGAGCAAAAGCTTTATGGATAAGTTGATCAGTCGTCAAGATCCGCGCGCAAACCAGATTGCGATCAATAGCGATATGAAATTGATTACTCCTTCCGATCCGACCTACTATCCGCTGCCTAATGGTGAGGGCGAGAAGAGCCAGAATCTTTACAGCGAGGCCGCTACGGATTGGGCGGAGACGGGCCCCACGCAGTTGCTGAGCTATCATGAGTTGCTCTTCTTGAAAGCGGAGGCACAGGCACGTTTAGGACAGGATGCTTCCGAAACATTGAAAGCGGCGATAGCGGCGGCCTATGTGAATTTAGCCACGGGCGTGAAGGCAGCGATCAACTCCACTTTTAAGAAGAAGGTTGATGGCGAATGCACCCTGTCGGCGGCCATGGCGGATGAGCACTTCGAGGCACATGTTCGTCCGCTCTACAATGCGAATCCGTTGCAGGAGGTGATGATTGAGAAGTATTTGGCCTTCTTTGGCAGCCAAGGTGAATCTCCGGAGGCTTTCTCGGATTATCGGCGTATGACCTATTTGGGTGAGTCGTTCATTAAGCTGGTTAATCCATTGAACGCTGCGACCACGGAATACCCGAAGGGACATTTCCCCTTGCGTTGCGCTTATGGTTCGGGCGACACCACGACCAACCCGAATATCTATGCGGCACAGGGCGACGGCTCCTTTGTCTATAGCGAACCGGTTTGGTGGGCTGGAGGCACACGATAGTCTATCTCCCTTTCTAAGGTAACGATGCCTTACTTTCTAAGGTAACGATGCCTTACTTTCTAAGGTAATGATGTCTTACTCCCTAAGGTAATGCGCTCTTACCTTCTAAGGTAATACCGACTTACTGCCTAATGCGAGGCATTGCCGCTGCCCAATGCGGAGGTGCCTCGCATTCTAATGTGGAGGCGTCCACTTTTCTCCTCTAAAAAATATGTATCTTTGCTGCCGTTGTAATTATAAAAGTTGGAAACCATGACGAACAGCAGAAGAAACTTTATCAAGCAATTGTCAGTCAGCAGTGCGGCGTTGGCTGCCGGATCACTTTCGGTCAGTGCTGCGCCGAATGACGGTAGAGACGTAGCGCGCTACGTCTCTACAAATACCAACCCCTTGATCGTGCCCAAGGCACAGGGATTGAAGATTACGGGTACATTCCTCGATGAGATCTCGCACGACATTGTGCACCAGAATTGGGGTGAGCAGGAGTGGGATCGTGACTTTGCGCACATGAAGGCGATCGGTATCGACACCGTGATCGTGATCCGCTCGGGTTATCGGAAATTCATCACCTATCCTTCGGAGTATCTCATGAAAACCTTCGGCTGCTATATGCCGTCGGTGGATCTGATTGATATGTATCTGCGTTTGGCGGATAAATACGATATGAAGTTCTATTTCGGCTTGTACGATTCAGGTAAGTATTGGGACACGGGCGATATGAGCTGGGAGATTGACTCCAATCTATTTGTGATCGAGGAGGTTTGGAAGAAATATGGCCATCACAAGAGCTTTGGCGGATGGTATCTCTCACAGGAGATCAGCCGGGCGACTAAGGGAGCGATCAACGCTTTCGCCAGCTTAGGCAAGCAGTGCAAAGAGGTGTCGGGAGGTCTGCCTACGTTGATCTCGCCTTGGATTGATGGCAAGAAGGCGGTTGATGCGGCCTCGGGCAGCTTGACGAAGGAGCAGGCGGTGTCAGTGGAGGCACATGAGCGGGAATGGTCGGAGATTTTTGATGGCATTCACGACTATGTGGATGCGTGCGCTTTCCAGGATGGCCATATCGACTATGATGAGCTGGATGCCTTTTTTAGCGTGAATAAGAAGATGGCGGATAAATACGGCATCCAGTGCTGGACCAATGCGGAGTCGTTTGACCGGGATATGCCGATTCGTTTCATGCCGATCAAGTTCGATAAGTTGCGTTTGAAATTGGAGGCGGCGGCTCGTCAGCACTATGATAAGGCAATCACTTTTGAGTTCTCGCATTTTATGAGTCCGCAGTCAATGTTTACCTCGGCGGGACATCTTTATAACCGGTACAAGGAGTATTTCAACCTTTGATAGTGATTGTATATGCAGCAGAAGAATCAGGATGTGCATTTCGCCTATCTGCTCTTCCTCTCGTTGGTAGCGGGATTGGGCGGTTTCCTCTTTGGGTATGACACGGCGGTCGTATCGGGCACTAACCAGCAGGTAGCCTTGCGTTTCGGACTGGATGAGATGCAGTTAGGCTGGTATGTAGGTTGTGCGCTGGTCGGTTCGATTGGTGGTGTGGCAGTAGCCGGAGAGTTAGGCGATCGATTTGGTCGTAAGCGGACGATGTTGTTTGCGGCTGTCATTTTTTGCCTCTCGGCGGTTGGCTGTGCGTTGAGCAGCGATTTCACGACATTGGTGCTTTCTCGTATTTTAGTGGGTGTAGGTATTGGCGTGATCTCCATTGTCTCTCCGCTCTATATCTCGGAGATTGCGGTCGATCGCTACCGAGGCAGTTTGGTCTCACTCTACCAGTTGGGCATCACCTTTGGTATCGTGGCTGCTTATGGCGTGAATCACTTGTTGCTTGGTGTGGCTGAGCGAGGTATGGCGACAATGTTGGCTACGGGTACGCCAACCCTGTTTGAGCAGCTTTTCTATGTGGAAAGTTGGCGAGCGATGCTGGGTTTCTGTGCGTTGCCGGCGATACTTTTCTTTGGGGTGCTCTTCTTGATTCCGGAGAGTCCTCGCTGGCTGCTTCTGAGAGAGCGTACAGGAGATGCTGATCGGGTGCTGCGTTGCATCTATGCCCATCCGGAGGAGGCGGACAGCCAGCGTGCAACGATTCTTCAGCTGTTGGAGGAGACTCGTCGTATGGAGGAGGGCAAGTGGAACTACCTGATGCGTCCGGCGGTCTTGAAATTAGTGGCCGTGGGCAGTGCGATCGCTATCTTGGGACAGTTCATGGGCGTGAACGCTGTGCTCTATTATGGCCCCAGCATCTTTGAGCAGAGTGGTTTGTCAGGGGGGGACTCGTTGTTCTATCAGGTGTTAGTAGGTATGGTCAATTTGTTGACAACGGTCATTGCGCTGTTTATCATTGACCGGGTAGGACGAAAGCAGTTGGTCTATTGGGGTGTATCGGGAATGATCATCGGTTTGTTGGCCATTGCTTACTATTTCCATTATGGGCAGGCGCAAGGCGTTTCAAGCCTGTTCTTGTTGATAGGGTTCCTGTTTTACATTTTTTGCTGTGCCATCTCTATCTGTGCGGTGGTCTTCGTACTGTTGTCGGAAATGTTCCCGTTGCGGGTGCGTGGCTTGGCGATGTCAATCGCTGGCTTTGCTTTGTGGATTGGCACCTATCTGATTGGGCAGCTTACGCCTTGGATGTTGAAGCATCTGACACCGGAAGGTACTTTCCTGTTGTTCGCTGGGATGTGTTTGCCCTATCTGCTGATCATGTGGCGTTGGGTGCCTGAGACGACGGGGCGTTCGTTGGAAGAGATTGAAAGAAATAATGTTTGATGATAATGAAAGATTTTAAGACATTGATAGCAAGCCGGCGGAGTACCCGGCAGTTTACGAAAGAGTTGTTGTCGCCCGAACAGGTGGAGGCGATCTTGCGTGCTGGATTGATGGCACCGACCTCGAAAAATAAACGACCTTGGCAATTTGTGGTCGTAGAGGAAAAGGATATGTTAGCGAAGCTGGCGGAGTGTAAGCCGGCTGGTGCGGCCTTTCTGGCGGATTGTGCCTTGGCGATCATTGTGATGGGCAACGTGATGGAGAGCGACGCCTGGATTGAGGATTGCTCGATCGCCTCTATCTATATGCAGTTACAAGCCGAGGATTTGGGTTTGGGCAGCTGCTGGTGCCAGGTGAGGGGTCGTGACCGGGAGGATGATGGTGATTCGGCTACCTACGTGCGTCAGCTGTTTAACATCCCCTATCAGATGGAGGTGCTCTCGATTATTGGCTTTGGCCACAAAGCGGTCACCCGCAAACCTTTCGATGAGGCGAATTTGGCATGGGAGAAGGTGCACATTGGCCAATACACGATGCCAGCTGCATCGCAGGAAGGAGCGCAAGAATGACAGTCGTTTGGATAGGTGCAGGCAACTTGGCAACTCGTATTGCTTTGGCCATGCGAGCTGTGGGTATAACCATTTTGCAGGTTTATAGCCACACGGAGGCTCATGCAGTGGCTTTGGCTGAGCAGTTGGATTGTGCTTGGACGACCGATTTAGCTGCCGTGCGATCGGATGCAGATTATTATTTCTTTGCCTTGAAAGATACCGCATTGCCGGAGGTAGTGGCTCAATTGAAGTCCAACGAAGGCACGTGGGTGCATACGGCTGGCAGTATGCCGATGGCACTCTTTGCTGGTCATGCAAAGCACTATGGGGTTTGCTATCCTTTGCAGACCTTCAGCAAGACAAGAGCGGTGGATGTCTCGAAGGTACCCTTTTTCATAGAAGGCAGTGATGCGGAGACGGAGGAGCGGCTTTGCCAGTTGGCGGAAAGGCTCTCGACCTCCGTGCAGCGACTCTCGTCAGAGAAGCGGAAGAGCTTACATTTGGCGGCGGTCTTCACCTGCAATTTCGTCAATCATCTGTATGTATTGGGCGGTGAGCTGTTAGCGAAAGAGGGGATCGATGCACGGTTGTTATTGCCTCTGATCGACGAGACGGCGGCGAAGGTACATGATATGTCTCCCTTAGCAGCACAGACCGGTCCGGCCGTGCGTTATGATGAGAATGTGATTCAGAAACAGTTGGCGCAGCTCGAAGCGGATTCGACCAAGTGGGAGATCTATGCTTTGATGAGCCAAAGTATTCACCAACATAGTAAATCATGAGTAGTATCAATTACGATTTGAAGAAGATTCGTGCGTTTGTGTTCGATGTGGATGGCGTGCTCTCCTGCGATGTGATTTCGCTGCATCCCAACGGCGATCCGATGCGCACCGTGAACATAAAGGATGGCTATGCCATGCAGTTAGCTGTGAAGAAGGGGTATGAGGTAGCCATTATTACTGGCGGCTATACGGAGTCGGTCAAGATTCGTTATTCCCGTTTGGGGGTGCAGCACATCTATATGCGGAGTGCGGTGAAGAAGCATGACTTTGCTGACTTTATGCAGAAGACGGGGTTGCTGCCGGAGCAGGTACTTTATGCGGGCGATGACATTCCCGATTACGAGGTGATGAAGCAGGTAGGCTTGCCGGTAGCACCGGCGGATGCTGCACCCGAGATTAAGGAGATTGCCAAGTATATCTCCTCTCGGCGAGGAGGTGAAGGTGTGGCACGTGATGTGATTGAGCAAACGATGCGTGCGCAGGGACATTGGTTTGGTGAGGAGGCCTTTGGTTGGTGATGTTGACGAATTTGCATAAATACAAGATCATTCTGGCCAGCAACTCACCACGACGTAAGGAGTTGCTGGCTGGATTGGACGTACCGTTCGAGGTGCGTACGATCAGTGGCATTGACGAGTCTTATCCAGCGACTTTGCGCTCGACGGAGATCCCGTTGCATATTGCCAAGGCAAAGGCGGAGGCCTATCGCTCCACAATGGCAGCGGATGAGTTACTGATCACAGCAGACACGATTGTCTGGACTTTCAATGGGGTATTGGGGAAACCGGAGGATCGGGAGGCCGCATTTGCCATGTTGCGAGCGCTTGCTGATCATGTGCACCAAGTGATTACAGGTGTGGTCATAACGACCAAAGAGCGGCAGGTGGCTTTCTCTGTGGTTTCGGAGGTGTGCTTCGCTGCTCTCTCGGATGAGGAGATCAACTATTATCTGGATCGTTATCGTCCGTATGACAAAGCAGGTGGTTACGGTATCCAGGAGTGGATTGGTTACGTAGGAGTGCAATCCATCCATGGCAGTTTCTATAATGTGATGGGGTTACCCGTTCAGCGGCTCTACCAGGAGTTAAAAGGATTTTGAGCGGAATAAACTTCGGAGGAGTTATTCGCAAAACATTTGTCGAAGCACTTCCCGAAGTTTGTTCACTTCATTGGGTGTTAAACTCCCCATTTTCCTTTTCAAACGTCCCTTATCTACTGTTCGGATTTGGTCTGTTGCTATCTCTCCCTCACGACCAGCTATTGAGCAATGAACACGATAAGGGTAATTCCTTAGGGTGGATGTAATAGGGGCGATGATGACGGTCATTAAATATTTGTTTAACTCCAAGGGACTTACGACGACACATGGTCTGGTCTTTGTCATCTCTCCACCACGGGTCGGGTTTAAATCAACCCAATAGATGTCGTATTGCTCTATGGTTACCATGTCCACTCCTCTAACGGTTCATCCTCAAATATGTCTGGACACAGTAATGTGTCATCTCCTTGTTCATGGGCGAGTTGAGCCGCTTCTGCCCATCCCTGTCGAGGTTGTGCCTTGATCACAATGTTGTCTCCCTCCAACGATATATTGACCACAGACTTTAATGAAAGGCTGAGCCGTTTCAATAACTCCGCTGGGAGAATGATTCCTTTGCTATTGCCGATTTGGATGATGTTCGTTGTCATGCCGTTATAACATTAATGCCTTTATTACAGCTGCAAATATACGAATGGTTATAACATCATCCAAAGTTTGTTGCTGTTTTCTCTGTGATTATTGTGTAAGTGGATTTTCAAGGATTCTCCAATACTGCCAACTCTTTGCGGTTGGGCAGGTAGCGGAGCATACCCTCAGAGTAAGCCACTCGTTGTGTGCCGGTTGAGTCGGCGTAGATTAGGAAATAATCCACGTCGGGGAGGGAGCCGATTAACTGCTGCGCACGCTCCAATCCCAACACCATGCAGGTAGTAGCGTAGGCATCTGCGGTCATGCAATCTTCCGCTACGATCGTAGCGCTCAATACGTTCTGCCCAGCCGGATAACCGGTGGCTGGATTGATGGTGTGGGCATACTTTTTCCCATCCTTCACATAGAAGTTGCGGTAGTCACCAGAGGTGGCGATGCCGCCTTTACGATTCAGTTGCACCACCTCTTCCACATCGGTGCGCATACCCTCTCGGTCATTCTCTGGCTTGTTGATGCCGATGCGCCAACCTGCACCGGCCGGATTGACTCCACTCATGGTCACTTCTCCACCAATCTCCACCATGTAGTTCTTCACCCCTTGGCGTTCCAACAGGCGAGCAATGACATCGCAAGCGTACCCTTTCGCAATCGCAGCGCAATCTAACATCAAGCGAGGATCTGCTTTCACAATGTGGTCCCCTTCCAATATGACTTTCTGGTAGCCAACGAAAGCCCTCAGGCTGTCGATCTTTTCGGGCGTTACCTCGTCCATTTTCTTGAAACCAAATCCCCAGAGGTTCACCAACGGAGCACAGGTAATGTCGAAAGCGCCCTCTGACTGGCGAGAGATTGCTTGCGCCTTGTTGAATACCTCCGTGAACCAAGCATCCACCGCCACTGGCTCGTTGTTGTTCACCTTGGCGATGATGGAGTTGGGGTTGAAGGGATTGAGTGAGAGGTTGAAACGCTGCAACTCTTGGTCGATGGAGTCGGTCAAGAGTTGGTTAGATTCGTATTTAATATGGTAGAGTGTGCCAAACACTGTGCCGCTCTCCTCGTAATACTCCGTTTGCTCCGTGCAAGCAGTAAAGAAGGAGATCACCAACGCCATAAGCAACGAAAGGAGATAGCCTCCCTTCATGGGAGAGACGCTGTTGCGGGTGTAGGTGGACAAGATTCCTTTACGGGCGGCAGCTGTCGGACGTTGCCAGTGGCGTTTGCGTTCCGCTAAGATCTCGGTGATTTGTTCCTCTGATTGGGATTCTCCCTGTACACCCACAATAGCTAAGCGACGGTTTGGAATGTCAATGTGAATCAGATCGTCATTCTCCACCAAAGCGATGGGGCCTCCCTCCGAAGCTTCGGGAGAGACGTGACCAATGGCAGGGCCACGTGTCGCGCCTGAGAAGCGTCCGTCAGTGATCAGGGCGATCGTCTCCACCAACTCTGGATCGGAGGCGATGGCTTCTGTCGTGTAGAACATCTCCGGCATACCGCTTCCCTTAGGCCCTTCGTAACGAATGAAAAGCGCCTCGCCCGGATGCACCTGTTTTTGTAAGACAGCCTCGATAGCACGCTCCTCGCAGTCGAATACCCGTGCCTTGAGCACCACGTCCATCAGCTTCGGCGAGATAGCGGAATGCTTCACGACAGCTCCCTCCGGTGCTAAGTTGCCTTTCAGAATAGCGATCGCCCCTTGGGGGCTGATCGGTGTCGTATGTGGCTTGATCACCTCTTCCGGTTTTACCCCTTTGGCGGCAAGGTAGGCATGACATTGTGCATAGTAGCCATTCGCTTTCAGCTCAGCCAAATTCTCGCCCAAGGTCTTGCCGGTAACGGTCATCACGTCTAAGTGTAAGTGTTCCTTGATCTCCTCCATAATAGCTGGTACTCCGCCGGCATACCAGAAGTATTCACCCGGCCAATAGCCACTGGGACGGATATTCAAAAGATAAGGGATATGGCGATGGATCTCGTCGAAACGGTCCGAAGGCAGTGCGATGCCCAACTCATGTGCAATGGCAGGCAAGTGCAGCAAGCTGTTGCTCGATCCAGCGATAGCCGCATGAACCATGATGGCATTCTCAAATGCCTTTAGTGTGAGGATGTCTGACGGCTTTAATCCCTCTTTGGCCAATCCTAATGCCCGTTCTCCGGCTCGCTGTGTCATTTGCTTCAAGGCGGGCAGATGCGTTGGGATCAAGGCTGATCCAGGCAGGGCGATGCCTAATGCCTCCGCCATGATTTGCATCGTTGAGGCGGTACCCATGAACGAGCAAGCGCCACAAGTGGGACATGCGTCTCGCTTATAGGCCATGAATTGTGCTTCGTTGATTTCCTTTCGCTCATACTGGGCGCTATAAGTGCCGATCTGCTCCAAGGTCAGCAGGTTAGGACCGGCTTTCATGATGCCACCGGGCATGAACACTGCGGGCATGTTGAGTCGGGCAATCGCCATCAAATGGGCGGGCACCGACTTGTCGCAGCTGGCGATGAAGACTCCAGCATCAAAGGGAGTCGCCTTCACATGGATCTCCATCATGGCTGCCATGATGTCTCTCGACACGAGCGAGTAGTTCATGCCGTCGTGTCCTTGCGCTTCCCCGTCGCAAATGTCAGTCACGAAGTAATGGGCGGCACGTCCACCTGCAGCTTGAATACCGGCGTCCGCCTCAGCCACTAACTGATTGAGGTGTGCACTACCGGGGTGACTATGCCCGTAGCTGCTTTCCACGATAATTTGCGGCTTGCTCAATTCTTCAATTTTCCAGCCGCTACCCAAACGGAGTGAATCCAACTCCGGAGCTAATTGACGTAATGCTTGACTAATCATGCTAACACAGTGTGTTCTATTAATATCTTGGTGCCGAGACCGATCAAGATCACGCCACCGATTAAATCCAGTTTAAGGTCGATTCTCCTACCTACTTGGTTGCCAAAAAAGACACCGAAAGCGGAGATCAGGAGCGTGACGATCCCAATAATCGTCGCTTCCAACACGATGGGGGAATGGAGCACTGCCAATGAGATGCCGACCGCCATGGCATCGATGCTGGTTGCTACGCCCAAAGTGCAGAGCGTACGAAGGCAAAGCGGGTCGAACCCCTCTTCCTCTTCCTTGTGTTGAAAACTCTCATACACCATCTTGCCGCCCAAGTAGAGCAGCAAGCCAAAGGCGATCCAATGATCCACTGTGGTGATGAACCGCTCGAAACCAACGCCGATCAGATACCCGATAGCGGTCAATCCCGCTTGGAAGAGCCCTAAGACAGTAGCCATCTTCAAAGCATTGCCGGCGGAATAGCGTTGCTTCATCATCGCACCGCCGGTGACGGAGACCGCCAAGCTGTCCATCGACAACCCAATCGCCAAAAGGATGATCTCAATGAAGTGCATAAATCTCAGCGAGTGCTTTCCGTTTCTTCTCCCCTTCAAAGACTGACTCGTCAGCCGGATAGCCAAGGGGCAGTAAAACAATCGGTTCAAGGTCGTCGGGCAGGTCGAACAATTGCTTGCAGCGAGCCACGTTGAAATTGCAAACCCAGCAGGTGCCCAGCCCCTGTTCAGCGGCTGCCAAACAGAGATGCTCCGTCAGGATCGCCACGTCCACATCTACGTGATCCTTGCCATCTTCCGCCCGCTTCCAACTCTCCACATGATTGCCACAGATAATCAAGTAGAGGGGAGCTTGCTTAAACCATTCCCGGTCGTAGCAGTCCTGCAGCTGTTGTCGTTTCTCCTCGCTCTCGATCAGTAGGATGCGCCAAGGTTGCTTGTTAACAGCCGAGGGAGCCAACCGTGCTGCCTCCAACACATAATCCATCTTTTCTGGCTCTACAGCCCGATCACTATACTGGCGGACGGAGCAACGCCTGCGAGCTAATTCCAAGAAATTCATAACTCTTTCTCTATTTTATATTTGTTACGATTGGGGGCGTTACGTGAGATCAATTCTCCGATGAAACCTGCCAAAAAGAGTTGCGTGCCCAAGATCATGGCAGTCAGCGAGATGTAGAAGTAGGGCGAAAGTGCCACCAACGGACGCAGGTCGCCTGAATAAAGGGAGGCGAGCTTCAACCCTAACACAGCCAGCAAAGAAATGAAGCCGATCATGAACATCACACTACCCCACAAACCGAAAAAGTGCATCGGCTTCTTGCCAAACTTCGAGGTGAACCAAAGCGTGATCAGGTCCAGATAGCCGTTGACGAAACGATCCAAACCAAACTTTGTCGTGCCATATTTGCGGGCTTGGTGATGTACCACTTTCTCGCCAATCTTGTTGAATCCGGCAATCTTCGCCAAATAGGGAATGTAGCGGTGCATATCGTTATACACCTCGATATTCTTGATTACCTCCTTGCGATAGGCTTTTAAACCACAGTTGAAATCGTGCAAGTTATGAATGCCCGAGAATTTGCGTGCCGTGGCGTTGAACAACTTTGTCGGGATCGTCTTCGAGAGTGGGTCGTAGCGCTTCTTCTTCCAACCCGACACTAGGTCGTAGCCATCCTCCTTGATCATGCGATACAGCTCTGGGATCTCGTCAGGGCTATCCTGTAGGTCGGCATCCATCGTGATCACCACGTCGCCTTCTGCCCGTTTGAAACCACAATGTAATGCTGGCGATTTGCCATAGTTGCGCCGGAACTTAATGCCATGCACGTAAGGTGAGCGTTGCTGCAATTGCTCGATCACCTCCCATGAATTGTCTGTACTACCGTCGTTGACGAATATGATCTCATAACTGAATCCATTTGCCTTCATCACTCGTTCGATCCAATCAAACAGTTCAGGCAGCGACTCTGCCTCGTTAAAAAGGGGGATAACAACTGAAATATCCATTGCTTATACCAATATTATATTAATGTTTCGATTCAGCGGTTGTCTGTGATGCGCCCAGAAGCGTTGTTTCGGCAGAGCAGGGCCGCTACAGGAATCGAGAAAATGATGCCGTAAAATAGGTTGTTGAAAATGCCTTGGATAGCCATCTGGATCGGTGTGATCCGAACCTCTTGCAACGACTGAATCAACTGATTGTCGATTTGGCTGTTTTGTAAGAGGCTGACCGCTTCGCTGATGGAATTTGCCAAGAAATCATCAGGGGCAATGTAGCGATAAAAGCCATAATGCGCTAACGACACGATTAAGGCAGCAAAGAAATAGAGCAGAATGCCGAATTGCCAAGCGTGAAAGAACCCGATTTGCCCACCCAATTGCTCTCGATACCGTTTCGTGAAACGATAAGCGATGTAGGGTACCATAATGGTCATGCCCCAATAGAGGCTGCTCAGCAGGGGCATTTGGAGGCTAAACATGAAAAATAGGTATTTAAACACCCAATAGCAACCCATTCCAAATCCGAATGACATGGCACTGGTCAATAATATGCTCTTGTTTTCTTGCATCTACTTAATCTTGCTGTTTCATTATTGAAGCAGCAAAAGTAGCAAAAGTTTTTCATAGGAAGGAAGTTTGTCAGTCAGAAGGTTTGTCTTGTGTCAATAGATCGGCTTTTTTTCTGAATTCAGCGGTAATCGCATGTAGCTTTGGGTTGCTGTTCTCAATGACAATAACAAAAAAGATGCCTTGTCCTTCAATATTTGCATGAGCCTTACAAATCGTAAATCGCTTTTTATCGGCGTATTTCTCAAACCATGATAGGAATAGCCTGTTTCTGATCTCCTCGCGCCCATCACTCGTATCACACATATAAAGCATGATTTCAGTATCCCCTGATAGAATCAGTTCATAGGGCGCTTGTTGTTGCAAACGAGTGAGTGAGAAACGAATCATATTAAAATGACTTTGCCTTTAATGCCTTCTCGTTTCCACTCTTCCGCCGTTTTCTTCCGTGCCTCTTCCTTGTGTTGCATGGCTCGTTTAATCGCTTTGATTAATTCTTCTTTCTTTGTATCCATAAAACTATTTTCTTTGGTATCTTCTTGGGGCAAAGATAATGAGATTCTTGGAAATGTTTGAGCTTTGGAAGACCATTTCGTGAATCTGTCGCCCGCTGATTGTAGAGACATCGTATCACGGTGTCTTGAGTTTCTGTGTCGTTGGCTTGGATATGTCGGTAAAAAGTAGTATTCTTGCACTTTCTATTTAAATGAAGAAAGAATATGGCGAGACCTATTAAAGAAACTCCGATCCTTTTCGGAGAGGATGCAAAACGTTTTGAAAGGAGAATGCAAGAGAGGCGAAAGATCTCCGCTGCGGAAAAAGCGATCATGGCTGAGCACTATCGCATAGGCATTGAATCGTTATATCGGAGTGAGGAAGAGCGAAAGAGAGGAATTTTGCCTCCTGGAGTAGTGTTACAAGCTGATTGTTAATTGAACTATGAATCCGCAATGGCGAATATTTAGATTGAATGAGGGTGAGACAATTGCTTCATTCGATTGCGGGGATGAGGATTTGAATGACTTTATACATAACGAGGCGAAGCTTTATCGGAAAGCTTTGTTAGCGATGAGTTATGGAGTGTTGGATGAAACGCAAAGTAAGGTTGTTGGCTACTTCAGCTTGGCCAATGATCGAATTTCTTTGGGCGATTTTGTTACCAAGACTGAATTTAATCGTTTCAGAAAACGTCGATTTGTGAATGAAAAAAGGTTGAAGAGTTATCCGGCCGTTAAGATTTGTCGGTTAGGAGTGGATATAGCGGCGAGAGGACAGCATGTGGGTAGTTTTATACTGCATTTTATTAAGATGTATTTTACGAATGATAATAAGACCGGATGTCGTTTTCTTACAGTGGATGCCTATGCGGAAGCTGTACCCTTTTATTTGAAAAATGGCTTTTTCCCTCTTAATGATGATGACAAAAATGATCGAACACGTCTTCTCTACTTCGATTTGAATGACGTGCTTTCCTGATTTCGTTTTTTTTGGTCATTACCTATGACCAACCTTCGACATTAATAATGGCAGTGCTTAGTCATAAGTAATGACCGAGCTTGGTCATAAGTAATGAGTGAAATCTTTTCCAACTGGAAAAAATTTTTTCTTTAACTGGAGAGAAAAATAGGCTTAGTTGAAGCGGACAGGGGAGGAGGTTAACGGTCTCAGACGAATAGGCCCGATGATCTTTTTTAGGATAAAGGATAATATTATTGTGGCGAAAAATGTTTTAATTGCGGAAAAAGTAATACATTCGCGGCGGTTTTTGTAAACAAAATAAAAAATAAGATGCCAAATGGCTACGCAGATCCATGAAGCACCTGCGAAGAGATTGGTTTAATAAGAAGAGAATCATTATTGATATACTTAGATCTATCTAAACTTAATTTAAAAACAAAGTAAGATGACAAAGAATGAATCGAAGCTGTTCTCCGTACAAGGAGTAGCAAAAGCCTCTATGTTCTGTTTGTTGCTTTCTGCGTTCTCAGTGAGCGGAGCGTTGGCAGCCCCTGTGACAACAGGTGACGCAAGCGCTATGGTCGTTCAGCAAGGCAAGAAGGTGACAGGTGTAGTCGTTGACGCTACCGGCGAGCCGGTGATTGGCGCCAACGTAGTTGTTAAAGGTACGACAAACGGTACGATCACCGATTTCGACGGTAACTATACCATCGAGGGTGTTTCTGCCAGCGATGTATTGGTATTCTCTTACATCGGCTACCTTTCTCAGGAGATCACCGTAGGCAATCAGGCGGCTATCAACGTAACGTTGAGCGAGGACTCTCAGGCATTGGATGAGGTCGTAGTCGTTGGTTATGGTGTGATGCGTAAATCAGACGTAACTGGTTCTATCGGTGTCGCTAAGGGTGATGAGTTGACCAAGAACCAAAACTTCTCCGCATTGGATAACTTGCGTGGTAAGGTGTCTGGTGTGAACATCTTCTCTAACTCCAGCCAGCCGGGTGCTTATTCTAACCGTGTTGTGATCCGTGGTATGGCAACTATCAACGCATCTTCTAACCCGTTGTATGTAGTGGATGGTGTCGTTATGGAGAACTTCGACTTGGTGAACCCGAACGATATTGAGTCTATGGAGGTGTTGAAGGATGCTTCCGCAGCTGCTATCTATGGTGCGCGTGGTGCGAACGGTGTCATCATGGTTACGACGAAGCGTGGTAAGAAGGATGGCGAGGGTGTACAGATCAGCTACCAAGGTTCTGTTAGCGCAAGCCACATTGCCCGCAAGATGGACACAATGACCGCACAGGAGTGGTGTGATGCCTTCATGATCGGTTTGGAGAATGAGAATAAGTACCAGGGCAAGAACTGGTCATTGAACCGTACAGATTGGTTCAACGATCCGGATTATTTCACGAATGGCAATCCTATTTATGATACGAACTGGCAGGATGAGGCAACTCGTACGGCTGTCTCTCACAACCACCAGTTGAATATCCAGCAGGCCGGCAAGAACTCTTCAATGGGTGCTTTCTTGAACTACACGGATCAGCAGGGTATCGTGAACAATACCTACAACAAGCGTATCAATGCCAAGATGACTTACGATGCGAATCCGACACCTTGGTTGTCAACCGCAGTGAACGTGTTGGTAAACCACACTTGGGGCCGTTACACACCGGAGGATGGTGGTGGCCAGGAGGCACGTCGTACGATGATCGAGATGTTGCCTTGGTTGCCGGTTAAGGATAAGAATGGTAACTATACCACTTCTACCTCTTCTTCTATCAACGACGTGCTCGGTTTCGAGGGTATGTCTAACCCCGTGATGATCCTGGATTTGCAGCGTCGTATGCGCTACAACACGCAGATCTTCGGTAATGCGGCATTGACTTTCCACTTGGCTGAGGGCTTGGATCTGAAGACCCAGTTGGGTATCGACCACCACAACCAGACTTATCGTGGTTATTCTTCTATCGGCTTGAATAACATCTCTATGCCGAACGGTTGGGCAGAGTATCAGAACTGGAACACGCTCTACTGGCAGGAGGAGACCTATTTGACTTATAACAAGGTGTTCGGTGATCATCGTTTGAACGCCATGGCCGGTTTGTCTTGGACAGAGCGTACACAGAACTGGAACAAGGCTCGTACGGAGGGCTTCTCAGATGACTTCTTCGAGGATTACAACATGTCTGCCGGTACGACTCCTTCATCTCCCGAGTCTTCTTGGAACCGTTGGAGAATGAACTCTTACTTCTTGCGTTTCGCTTACACCTATAAGGATCGTTACTCAGCAACCGTTACGGGTCGTGTCGATGGTTCTTCTAAGTTTGGTGAAAACAACAAGTATGCGTTCTTCCCCTCTGCTGGTTTGGCATGGAACATCTCTCAGGAGGATTTCTTGAAAGACAACAATACGATCAGCAACTTGAAACTGCACACCAGCTATGGTTTGACGGGTAACTCTGAGATCGATATGTATCGTTCGTTGGCACGTGTATCTTCCGGTACGCTGTTGATCAATGACGTTCGTAATCCCTATTCTTATGTAAGCTCCATGGCGAACCCCGATTTGAAGTGGGAGAAGACAGGTCAGTTCGACGTAGGTATGGAGATTGGTTTGTGGCAGAACAAGTTGACGTTCGACATCGCTTACTATAACAAGAAGACAACCGATTTGTTGCTCGACTGTCCGTTGCCTCACTCAACAGGTTTCTCTACGGTATATAAGAACATCGGTTCTGTGCGTAACTCTGGTATGGACTTGATGATCAACGCACGTCCGGTGACTACGAAAGACTTCTCTTGGAGCTCTACGGTGAACTTGAACTACAACAAGAACAAGATCCTTCACTTGGGTGAGAACGACGAGGACATTGAGATGAACTGGTGGGTAGGTGGTTCTGAGTCTATCTTGCGTGTAGGCGAGAACATGAGTGCCTTCTACGGTTATCGTCGTCTGGGTGTTTATACGCAGGAGGACTACAATAATGGTTTGTGCGATTTGAACCAGGTAGGTCGTGCGAAGCGTACGGACAAGAAAGAGATCATCGGTAAGGGTATGCCTGATTGGACCGGTAGCTGGATCAACAACTTCTCTTACAAGAACTTCGATTTGACGATGGACTTCCAGTTCGTATGGGGTGTGGAGACTATGCAGCAGTTCTATCACTCAACCTACGACCGTTTCGGTATCACCAACGGTTTGAGCAACATCCTCTATGACGCATACAACGGTTCTAACCCGGAGACTATGCAGCAGGCTATCTACCTCTGTAACTCAGGTCATGCGGGTCAGGATACCACGATTGATGACTCATGGATCGCCAACGGTTCTTACCTCCGTCTGAACATGTTGCAGTTGGGTTATACCTTCGACTCTGCGGTGGCTAAGAAGATTGGTTTGGCTGGCTTGCGTGTCTATGCAAGTGGTAACAACCTGTTCTTGATCACTTCAAAGGACTACAACGGTTACGATCCTGAGGGTACTTCACAGGGTGACAACAAGTTCGGTCAGAACATGACCTTCTTCTCTTATCCAAGAGCGAGAACTTACACATTCGGTGTTAACGTTACATTTTAATTAATCAATTCAAAGTTATAAGGATATATCACGATGAAAAATATATTGACAATCGCAACTGCGTGCGCGATGTTGGTTGGCTTCAGCTCCTGTAACGATTTCTTGACGGAGGAGTCTAAGTCTTCATTGACTGCACCAGATTACTATCAGACACAGGCACAGGCTGAGGCTAATGTGAACTACCTGTATCGTACGGGTGCACCCAGTGTGACAACTGGCGCTGGTAGTGCATACGTTGGTCCGTTCGCCTCTATCACGGGTCAGTTGACCGGTTATTTCACCAACAGTTATGAGGGTCAGGAGTTGACCTGTAAGTATTCTCGCGAGTTGACTCGCCAGCAGAACACTATGACCGTTTCCGGCACGATGGACGGTGTTTGGGATGGCTGCTACAAGGCAATCAACGTGGCGAATGGTGCGATCAAACATATTCCGGAGATCGCCATGGATGGCTCTGTCTCTTCTCGTTTGATCGGTGAGGCTAAGTTCTTCCGTGCGTTCAACTACTTCACATTGGTGAAGACCTTCGGTGCGGTTCCGATGCCCACTGAGCCGTATGAGAGCATGGAGAACCTCTATTTGGAGCGTACAGCTGTTGAGACAGTGTATGGCTTGATCGAATCTGACTTGAAGGATGCAGTGAACAGCTTGCCGGCTGAGAAGTTCTACAGCAACGGTAACCGTGTGACCAAGTATGCTGCTGCTATGTTGTTGACAGCTGTCTATATGCAGGAGAATAAGTATGCGGATGCCGCTACTTACGCAAAGATCGTGATCGAGTCTCCGCACGCTTTGGCAACCAACGACGACTTGGCTTTGGGCTCTGCCTACAACAAAATCCGTACGACGGATGGTTTGGATGAGTCTATTTATTCTTACGAGTATAACGCTTCTATCAGCAGCGGTGGCTGGTGGCCGACTTATGCATTCAGCTCTTCTGCTGTATCTGTATTCGGTACTTACTCTATCTTTGAGCGTGTTTATGGCCCGATCAATCAGTTCTTGAACGTGTATGAGGCGAATGACTTGCGTGTTCAGCCGAATCAGTTCTATCACTGGAACTATACGAACCCCGACAATGGCAAGACTTGGACAGCTTCGGCTGACGCTTGCGGTTGCTGGTTCTTCTATGACGAGGACGCTTTGTTGAACTCTGGTCGTTCAACGAAGGATCGCGACTTCTTCCGCTATGCGGAGGCTTTGCTCGACGGTGCTGAGGCTATCGCTCAGTCACAGGGTGTAACCGCTGAGGCTGCTGGCTACTTGGCACAGGTAAAGGCTCGTGCGAACATGGAGGGCAAGAGCGCTTCTGATATCGCAGCTGACTTGCAGAAGTTAGGTAAAGAGGCTTTCATTGAGGAGTGCTGGAACGAGCGTCTGCGTGAGTTCCCGTTCGAGTTCAAGATTTGGGATGATTGCTTGCGTACGAAGAAGTTCCCGGTTATCTCTAAGACGGTGAAGGGTAAGGTTCAGTATGTGGACTTGGTAGGTGCTCAGAATGCTTCCGGCGCTACCTTCAAGCAATCTGACCTGTTGTGGCCGATCTCTTTGAACGAGATGCAGCGCAACCCGAGCTTGACACAGAACGATGGTTATCAGCTGAACTAATCAGTTGAACTAACTGAATTATATCCAAAAAGGGAAGGGTGTGTATTCATTCTTCCCTTTTTTATTCTCTGTAGAATCATTATCTTTGTCGCTATGGAGAAGGATATTTATTAATCGATTAAAAATATTTATATCATGAAGAAAAAGAGTTTTTTGGCGTTAGCGTTAGCGGCTGTGCTGTCGTGGGTTGGCCAACCTGCGGAGGCTGCTGAGCGCGAGGCTTTCGACCCGGTAGAGTACGTGAATCCGTTGATGGGTACGCAATCTACCTTTGAGTTATCCACCGGTAACACCTATCCGGCAATCGCACGTCCCTGGGGCATGAACTTCTGGACCCCGCAAACCGGAAAGATGGGTGACGGATGGCAGTATGTCTATACGGCGAACAAGATTCGTGGTTTCAAGCAAACACACCAGCCGAGCCCCTGGATCAACGACTACGGACAGTTCGCCATCATGCCGATTGTAGGGGCACCGGAGTTTGATCAAGACAAGCGGGCCAGCTGGTTCTCTCATAAGGGAGAGGTAGCCAAAGCCTATTATTATAAGGTATATCTCGCAGAGCATGACATCGTGACGGAGTTGACTCCGACTGAGCGTGCGGCGATGTTCCGTTTCACCTTCCCCGAGCACGAACATTCCTACGTCGTGATCGACGCTTTGGATAAGGGTTCTTACGTGAAGGTGTTGCCGGAAGAGCGTAAGATCATCGGCTATTCTACGAAGAACAGTGGCGGTGTACCCGAGAATTTCAAGAACTATTTCGTGATCGAGTTCGACAAGCCGTTCACCTATACCGCTACCTTCGCCGATAAGGCTTTGAAGGAGGGCGCAAAGGAGCAGCAGGCGGATCACGTCGGCGCTGTCATTGGTTTCCAGACGAAGAAAGGTGAGATTGTGCATGCGAAGGTGGCTTCCTCTTTCATCAGCCCTGAGCAGGCCGTGATCAACTTGAAGGAGCTGGGCAACGACTCTTTCGATACTTTGGTGGAGAAGGGTAAGCAGAGCTGGAACGAGCTGTTAGGCAAGATTGAGGTTGAGGGTGGCGATTTGGATCAATACCGTACCTTCTATTCTTGTATGTACCGCTCGTTGCTCTTCCCGCGTAAGTTCTATGAGATTGACGCAAACGGTCAAGTCGTGCATTACAGCCCCTACAACGGCGAGGTGCGTCCGGGTTACATGTACACGGACAGTGGTTTCTGGGATACGTTCCGTTGCCTCTTCCCCTTCTTGAACTTGATGTTCCCCTCTATCAATAAGGAGATGCAGGAGGGTTTGATCAACACCTACAAGGAGAGTGGTTTCTTCCCCGAGTGGGCAAGTCCGGGACATCGTGGTTGCATGGTCGGCAACAACTCTGCCTCTATTTTGGTGGACGCTTACATGAAGGGCGTGAAGGTGGAGGATCTGCAGACCCTCTATGAGGGATTGATCCACGGCACGGAGCATGTGCACCCGACCGTTTCCTCAACGGGTCGTCGTGGACACGAGTATTACAACACGCTGGGTTATGTGCCCTACGACGTGAAGATCAACGAGAACGCTGCTCGCACGTTGGAGTATGCCTACAACGACTGGTGCATCTGGAAGTTGGCGAAGGCGTTGAATCGCCCGAAGAAGGAGCAGGAGCTCTTCGCACGCCGTGCGTTGAACTATCGCAACCTCTTCGACAAGGAGACGAACTTGATGCGTGGCCGTCTGGAGAATGGTGAGTTCATGGCTCCCTTCTCTCCGTTGAAATGGGGTGATGCCTTCACCGAAGGTAACAGCTGGCACTACTCTTGGAGTGTCTTCCACGATCCGCAGGGCTTGATCGACCTGATGGGTGGCAAGGCTACTTTCGTGCAGATGTTGGATTCTGTCTTCTCCGTTCCGCCTTTGTTCGACGATAGCTACTATGGTCAGGTGATCCACGAGATTCGCGAGATGACGGTGATGAACATGGGTAACTATGCGCATGGTAACCAGCCGATCCAGCACATGATCTATCTCTACGACTGGGCTGGTGAGCCTTGGAAGGCACAGTATTGGTTGCGTGAGGTGATGAACCGCATGTACACGCCGGACGCTGACGGTTATTGCGGTGACGAGGACAACGGTCAGACCTCCGCTTGGTATGTCTTCACGGCGCTGGGCTTCTATCCGGTCGCTCCGGGTACGACGCAGTACGCTTTGGGGGCTCCGCTCTTCAAGAAGGCAACCATCCACTTCGAGAATGGCAACAACCTCGTGATTGAGGCTCCGAAGAACAGCGACGCCAACCGTTACATCCAGTCGTTGAAGTTCAACGGTCAGAACTACACGAAGAACTACTACGAGCACAACGACCTCTTCAAGGGTGGTAAGATCGAGATCGAGATGGGTGACAAGCCGAATATGCAACGAGGTACGCAGGCGGCTGATCTGCCTTACTCTTTCTCCGTGAACGAGGAGGGCATCAGCAAGTTGCAGCCGATCAGCGCGAAACCAAGTAAAAAGAAGGGAAAGAAATAAGCATGAATATCAAGAAGCAGATCCTGCTGCCGGGCTTGGCAATCAGCTTGGCAGCATGGGTGGCTTCCTGTGGAACGACACCGCAGCAAGCCACTTCGGTAGCAGATGCCGATTATACCCAATTTGTCGATCCCTACATCGGATCAGGTGAGCATGGCCATGTGTTCGTGGGTGCGAACGTGCCTTTCGGTGCGATCCAAGTAGGCCCGCAAAATATTCACAAGGGTTGGGATTGGTGTTCTGGCTACCATTATAGCGACAGTGTGATCATTGGTTTCAGCCATACGCACCTGAGTGGTACGGGTTGTGCTGACTTGGGAGACGTGCTGTTGATGCCCTACACCGGCGACGTGCGCACGGCACGTGGCGAGCAGGACAACATCGAGGGCACGGCCTCTTCCTACTACAAACATGCTAATGAGCAGGTGGCTCCCGGCTACTATTCCCTGTTGATGGACAACGGCGTGAAGGCCGAGATGACCGCTACGGAGCGTGTCGGCTTGCATCGCATCAGCTATCCGGCAGGTGCGCATCGCCTCTTGATCAACTTGAAAGAGGGTAACGGCGACCGGGCGTTCGACACCTATTTGAAAAAGGTGGACGATTTCACCATCGAGGGTTATCGCTTCTCGCACGGTTGGAGCCCTACGCACAAGGTGTTCTTCGTGTTGAAGTGCGACCAGCCAATCGAGTCATTAGCGGTGTTCAACGACGATGAGGCAGCTGGCAACGATGAGTTGACTGGCAAGGCCGTGAAGGGTGTGGTTACTTTCAAGGGTGAGGCTGAGCAGGCGTTGGTGAAGATCGCGATCTCTTCCGTGAGTTGCGCGAATGCCTTGGCGAACATGGAGACGGAGTTGGCGCATTGGGATTTCGACGCTGTGCGCAACGAGGCAGTCAAGAAATGGAACGAGCAGCTTTCGAGCATTGCGGTCGATACGCCAGACGCACGGGCGAAGAAGATCTTCTATACCTCTATGTATCATGCCTTCATCGCTCCGACACTCTATTGTGATGTGAACGGAGAGTTCCGTGGTCATGACGACAAGATTTATAGCGGCAACAGCTGGAAGAACTATTCCACCTTCTCGCTTTGGGATACCTATCGCACCTTGAATCCGCTCCTCACGATCTTGAAGCCGAAATTGGTGGGCGATATGGTGAACTCCTATCTGAGCATCTTCGATCAGCAGGGCAAATTGCCGATTTGGCCGTTGGTGGGTGGCGAGACGGAGTGTATGCCGGGTTACAGTGCCGTGCCTGTCATTGCCGATGCTTACCTGAAAGGCATCCAAGGCTTTGACGCAGAGCGTGCCTATAACAATATGGTCTCTTCAGCTACCTACGACAAGCAGAAGGGCGTGACCTACGTCATGGAGCGGGGTTACATTCCGGCTGACAAGATCCACGAATCTACCTCCATCGCCTTGGAGTATGCCGCGGATGACTGGGGCATCGCACAAGTAGCGAAGAAGATGGGTAAGCAGGCGGATTATGAGACCTTCTTGAAACGAGGCAAATACTACGAGCAATATTTCGATAAGTCATTGAACTATATGCGTCCGCGCATGGACGACGGAAGCTGGCGTGCGCCGTATAGTCCTTTCCGTTCCGTGCATGGCACAGGTGACTTCACTGAGGGAACTGGTTGGCAATATACTTTCTTCGTGCCGCAGCATCCGGAGGGCTTGATCGCTTTGATGGGTGGTGACGCTAACTTCATTACGAAGCTCGATTCACTCTTCATTGTCGAGGGTGATATGGGTGAGGGTGCCTCTGCTGACATCAGTGGTTTGATCGGTCAGTATGCACATGGTAACGAGCCGAGCCACCACGTGGCTTACCTCTATCCCTATGCCGGTGAGCAGTGGAAGACGGCCGAGAAGGTGCGCTACATTCAGGATGTGTTCTACACCGACCAGCCGGAGGGTGTGATTGGTAACGAAGACTGTGGCCAGATGTCCGCATGGCACATCATGTCGGCGTTGGGCTTCTATCAGGTGAACCCCTCTAACGGTGTGTTCGTCTTTGGTAGTCCGCTCTTCCCGAAGGCTACGGTGCGCTTGGAGAATGGCAAGACGTTCGAGGTGGTTGCCGAAGGCAATAGCAAGGAGAATATCTATATTCAATCCGCTACGCTCAACGGTCAGCCTTACGACAAGTCTTATATCTTGTATGAGGACATCATGAAGGGAGGCACGCTGACTTTCGTTATGGGCAACACGCCCAACAAAGCGTTTGGCGCAGCTCCTGAGAGCCGTCCGAAGACAGCCGAGTAAATTAGGAATTAGGAGTTCGGAATAAGGAATGGAAAGCGTTCCTGATGCTGGATTCCGTCGTGATTCATTTTTTATCGCTACTAATTATGAAGTCAATTTATTCATCTTTATTGGTGCTTTTGGCTGCCCTCTTTGGTTGGAGCTCCTGTGCGGGAGGTTCCGGAGCCGGGGAGTCTGCCAAAGAGCCGGTGGACTATGTGAATCCCTACATGGGTAACATCAGCCACCTGTTGGTGCCCACGTTCCCGACTGTGCAGCTGCCGAATAGTATGCTGCGTGTCTATCCGGAGCGTGCCGACTTTACGGGCGACCGTTTGAGCGGTCTGCCGATTATCGTGACCAACCACCGCGAGCGTTCCGCTTTCAACCTCTCTCCCTATCAGGGCGACGAGGCAGGCTTGGAGCCGGTGGTGCATTTCAACTACGATCAGGAGCAGTTGCGCCCCTATCGTTATCAGGTCTATTTAGACAATGCGGAGATCAACGTCGATTACGCCCCTTCGCACCAGAGTGCGGTCTATGCGCTCAGCTTTGAGAAACAGGCTCCTACCTATTTGATCTTCAATACTCGCAACGGTGAGTTGAAAGCTGAGGGCAATGCCGTGAGCGGTTTCCAGTTTATTGACCGGAAGACGAAGATCTATCTCTATGCTGAGACTGATCAGCAGCCGGTGAAGAGCCTGGCAGTAACTGCCGAAGGCGCAGAGGCAGGAAAGAGTGCGGTCGAGGGCAAGAACGTGGCGATTGCCTTGGCGTATGGCGACGGCGTGAAGCAGGTAGGCGTGCGCTATGGCGTTTCCTTGATCAGTGCCGAGCAGGCCAAGAAGAACCTGGAGCGTGAGATCGCGGCTTATGACGTGAACGTCGTGGCCAAGAGCGGACGCAACGCTTGGAACGAGGCTTTGGGCAAGATCCAGGTGAAGGGCGGCACGGAGGATGAGAAGACGGTCTTCTACACCTCTTTCTATCGCTGCTACGAGCGCCCCATCTGCCTGAGCGAGGATGGCCAGTATTACAGCGCCTTCGACGGACAGGTGCATGAGGATGGCGGTCGTCCCTTCTATACCGACGACTGGATTTGGGACACCTACCGGGCAGCTCACCCGTTGCGCCTCTTGGTCGATAACCAGCGTGAGAACGACATCATCCACTCTTTCCTCTTGATGGCCGAGCAGATGGGCAACAACTGGATGCCGACCTTCCCCGAGGTGACAGGCGATACTCGCCGTATGAACTCCAACCATGCCGTGGCTACCGTGATCGACGCTTACCGCAAGGGTGCCCGTGGCTTCGAGTTGGAGAAGGCCTATGAGGCTTGCAAGAAGGGCATTGAGGAGAAGACCTTGATTCCTTGGTCGGCGGCTCCTGCCGGATGGCTCGATGCTTTCTATAAGGAGCATGGCTACATCCCGGCTTTGCGTCCCGGTGAGAAGGAGACGGTTCCTAATGTTTCTATCTGGGAGAAGCGTCAGCCGATCGCGGTTACGCTGGGAACGGCTTACGACCAGTGGTGCCTCTCGCAGATCGCACAGGAGTTGGGTAAGAGCGATGAGGCGGCTTACTACCTCCGTTGCGCCTACAACTATCGCAACGTCTATAACCCCGACACCCGTTTCTTCCATCCTAAGGACAAGGAGGGCCAGTTCATCTATCCGCTCGATTATCGCTATGACGGCGGTTTGGGCGCACGTGACTACTACGACGAGAACAACGGCTACGTCTATCGTTGGGACGTGCAGCACAACATCGCTGACGTAATCAATCTGATGGGGGGCAACGCCAACTTCACGGCGGCGCTCGACTCCATGTTCAACACCCCGTTGGGTATGTCCAAGTGGCAGTTCTACAGCTTCTTGCCCGATCATACGGGTAACGTCGGCATGTACTCCATGGCCAATGAGCCGAGTCTCCACGTGCCCTACCTCTACAACTATGCGGGTCAGCCTTGGATGACGCAGAAGCGCATCCGCACGCTGTTGAAGCAGTGGTTCCGCAACGACTTGATGGGTGTGCCGGGCGACGAGGATGGCGGTGGCATGTCCTCATTCGTGGTATTCAGCCAGATGGGCTTCTATCCGGTGACACCGGGTTCGCCTACTTACAATATCGGTAGCCCGATGTTTACCAACGTGAAGGTGAACTTGGGCAACGGCAAGACCTTCGAGATCCGTGCCAACAACGCCTCCGACGAGAACAAGTACATCCAGAGCGCCAAACTCAATGGCGTGACCTTGAACCAGCCTTGGTTCAACCACAGCGACTTGGCTGAGGGTGGACTCTTGGAGTTGGAGATGGGCCCGAAAGCCAACAAGGAGTGGGGTACACAAACACCTCCCTTCTCTGCCGGTGTGATGAAGTAACTGTGAATTAGGAATTAGGAGTGAGGAATGAGGATTTATTTAATTCCTAACTTCTAATTCCTCAACCCTTTGCGACCATAATGACCATGACCTTCGTGACCGGATGTTCCTACGCGCTTCTTCACGGGGTAGTGGAGCCTGGGGTAGGCTATGGTGAGCATCACAGGAAGTCTCGATCACGCTGGACCTCCCGCTTATTTTTGCCGTAAGTTAGCCTTTTCTATCCGTTGGCTAAAGTTTCTCGACCAAAAATCGCATATCATTAACAATATTTTGCATCATAGCCCTAATTGGCCTTAAGGTGGTCATTAAGGTCATGGTCATTATGGTCATGAAGAAAAAAAGGTGCAAAATCAAGGTAAAATAAATAATATATATATTATTTATTTTGGGCTCAAAATGTGCCCGAATAGTTCGTGACCTTCGTGACCGTGACCTTCGTGACCGCATGGCTCTGGCGCATGTAGAGGGGGAATGTACTGCTTCGCGAATCAAAAATTTTTCTTTCGCGAACAAAAAAATGGGCTTTCGCTTTAGACCGCAATCGTGCCACCCTATCTTTGCCCCCGTGGTGAGGAGCCAAGCTGAGGGGTAGCAGCGAGGCGCAATGAGAGTTTATTAGCGCGGGCTTTAGGCCTTGCGGAGTGATTAATCAATTAAATGAATTAAGCTGATTATTATGTTGTTATGGGATAACGGAGCGATGAAGGGGAAAAGATAGCCCTCCCCGACGATTTGTGTATATCAAACCTTAACACAGATATCGGGGAGGGCCCTGTATAGGATAGATGCGATAGTCCTGTTGGATTATAAGTGGCGTGCGCCGTCGCTGATCACTACATCATAGATCTTCGGCTCACGACCATACTTCTCCTTGTAGGCGCTAACGGCCGTCTGGATGAAGTGATCATACAGCTCCTCTTTCACGAGGTTGATGGTGCAACCGCCGAAGCCGCCACCCATCACACGCGAACCGGTTACGCCGCACTCCTTGGCGATGTCGTTCAAGAAGTCGAGCTCTTCGCAGCTCACCTCGTAGAGTTTGCTCATGCCGTGGTGCGTTGCGTACATCTTGGCACCCACCGTCTCGTAGTCGCCATGCTCCAAGGCGTCGCATACGTCTAAGACGCGCTGGATCTCCTCGATTACATACTCGGCACGCATGTAGTCCTCGGCGCTGATATCAGCCTTTACCTCGCTGAGCATCTCCATGGTAGCGTCACGCAGGAACTCCACCTGCGGGTGGTTGCGACGGATAGCCGCCACGACGTTCTCGCACGACTGGCGACGCTTGTTGTAAGCGGAAGAGGCCAGCTCATGCTTCACGACTGAATCCACCAGCACCAGCTTGTAGCCAACGGGGTTGAACGGATAATATTTATACTCCAACGAGCGGCAATCGAGGCGAATCAGACTGCCTGCCTTACCGAAGACAGAGGCGAACTGATCCATGATGCCACATTTCACGCCGCAATAGTTATGCTCAGTGGATTGACCGATCTTGGCCAATTCGAACTTGTCGATGCCTAAGGCAAACAACTCGTTGAGCGCGAAGGCAAAGGTGCTCTCCAACGCCGCTGAGGAAGACATGCCGGCTCCTAAGGGAACGTCGCCCGCGAAGACAGTGTCAAAACCTTGGATGTTACCACCACGCTTGATGATCTCGCGGCAAACGCCGAAGATGTAGCGTGCCCAGCTGGCTTCCGGCGCAGCCTCCTCCGTCAATCCGAACTCGGCATAGTCGCTCAGGTCGAGCGCATACGCACGCACCGTGCCTGTGCCGTTCGGCTTGATCTCGGCGATCATGCCCTTGTCCACTGCGCCAGGGAAGACGAAGCCACCGTTGTAATCGGTGTGCTCGCCGATCAGGTTGATTCGCCCCGGGGAAGCGAAGAAGCTCCCCTCGGTTTGAAACAACTCCTTGAATTTTATGCTGATTTGCTCTTGCATAGCTTTCATGCTTCTAACTTGTTTTTATTTCTGAGCCGGTTTGCTACCTACCAACGCATAGAACAGGATGTAGCCGGCGCAAACCAACGGGATGATGTAGCTACCCAGGATGCTACCCGTGATGTCGATCACGAATGCCTGAACGGCAACCATCACAGCGCAACCGAATACCATCGTCATGAAGATACCGGAAGCAGCAGCAGTGTACTTGCCCAAGCCCTCAACAGCCATGTTGAAGATACCGCCCCACATCACGGAAGTACAGAGACCTACGCAGATGAATGCAGCTACGCCAATGGGAACCTCAACCCAGATCATGGAAAGGTTAGCCCAGTCAACACCCGGAACGTTTACCTTCCAAGAGGCCGGAGAGAGAATACCGAACGCCAAGAGTGCGATAGCGGCAATAGCCACGGTGCTAACCATCGTGCGGCTGGAGACCTTGCTACCGATTGAACCACCGATCGAACGACCGATGAACATCGCGAACCAATATACAGCGGCGATCAAAGAAGCGACACCCGCAGAGATGCCTACCTCGCCGATCAAATATTTGATCATGTAGGTCGGAGTACCTACCTCAACGCTCATATACAAGAAGATAGCCAATGCGCCGAGTGCGAAGTGACGGTAGCTCAATGCGCCCTTCACTAACTCCATCTTCACCGGCTCCTGCTTCGGCTCCTCGATCTTCGTGAAGAAGAGCACGACAGCTGCCAAAACGAAGATTGCCAACGCAATGTACATAGCCGGAGCTGCGTCAGCGATACCAGTCTCTTTCGTTACCTCGCCAATCAGCGCGCCCAAGATGATGTACACAGCTACAGCTGCGGCACTGTTGAACGCACCACCGATCTGAATCAGCTGGTTACCGGTGTTACCACCACCACCGAGCACGTTCAACATCGGGTTAACCACCGTGTTCAACATACACATACAGAAACCGCTGACGAATGCACCCAGCAGGTAGATCCAGTAGCTACCCATTGAGCCGGAAAGCAACTCTAATAACATGCCGACGATGCCGACGCCCAACGCGATCAACGCTGTTTTCTTGTAACCAAATTTCACGATTAACATACCGCTGGGAATACCCATCACCAGATAAGCGATGAAATTCGCGTAGTTACCGATCTGAGATTGCAGCTCGGAAGCGCCAAATTGGTTCTGCACGATGACAGCCATCGGAGAACAGAGATTCGTTACAAACGCGATCATCGCGAAGAGCGCGATCATCATGATAATCGCAGCCCATTGTTTTGTTTGTTGTGCCATTTAAGATTTAAAATTTTATAATTAGTACTTGATTGAATTTATTCCACACTGAATTTATAGATTGTTGTGCTTACGAAGGTCTCACCCGGTCGAAGCAGGGTGGAGGGGTACTCCGGCTTGTTGGGGCTGTCTGGGAAGTGTTGCGTCTCCAAGCAGAGTGCTGCCCGCTCGGGATAGCGTTGCCCCGGTTTGCCCTCGAAATTGCCGGTCATCCAGTTACCGGTATAAAGCTGCACGCCGGGCTCAGTGGTGAAGGTCTCCATCACGATGCCCGTCTTTGGCGAGTTGCAGCGAGCGCAGAACGAAAGCTCCTCTCCCTCCTTATTTAATATATAGGTATGATCGTAGCCCTTGCCAAAGTGCAGTTGTTCGAAATCGTCGTTGATACGCTCGCCAACTGTGTGCGGCGTGCGGAAGTCCATCGGTGTGCCCTCCACTGGTTCTTTTGGACCATAAGGGATAGCAGTCTCGTCGGTCGGCAGGTAATAATCTGCGTTGATTTGCAACAGATGGTCGCCCACATAGGGATCGCCTGCACCAGATAGGTTGAAATAGGAATGGTTGGTGAGGTTTAGCACGGTCGGCTTTGTGGTGACGGCTCTGTAAGAGATAATCACCTCGTTGTCTTCTGTCAGCTGATAGGTGACAGCCGTTTGCAGCTCGCCGGGGAACCCCTCTTCACCATCAGGTGAGATAAGTTGCAACTCAATGGTTTGTTCATCTTTTTGTGTGGCATCCCATACCTTGGCGTTGAAACCTTTCAAGCCACCGTGCAGGCTGTTGGGGCCGTTGTTGATGGCCAATTGGTCATACACCGTGCCGTCGATCTCAAACCGTCCCTTAGCGATGCGGTTGCCATAACGTCCGCAAATTGCCCCGAAATAGGGCTCCTCGGAGGTGAGGTAATCGGCAATGGATTTATGTCCGGTGACGACATCGGTCAGCTTCCCGTCTCGATCGGGCACCATGAGTGAGACGATCTTCGCCCCGTAATTGGTGACGCAGAGCTCCGCTCCTGAGGCATTACTAAGCACGTAGAGGGCTGTCTCTTTTTCGTCAATTTGCTGGCAGAAATCGGCTTTTGAGAGGCCGGACAATGTATAGTTGTCTTTCATGTGTACAATATTGTTTATAAATTGCGGGTAAAAGTAGTTTTTCTTCTTCAAACTTCCACTAATCAATCCATGTTTTAAAGCATCATTTCAGATTTATTGATAAAAAAGCCCGGATATCTGCTTATGAGAAACGATAATAAGTGTATTTTTGCAGCATTGTTAAAAAATACATAACACTGAAAAACGCATGAAAAGACAAAACTGTGTGCGATTATTCCTGCTGGCTGCGAGTGCTTGGCTGGCTTCCGTGACGGGTTGGGCGCAAGAGGTGTGCGAGACACTTTCCTTCGAGGTGCGGGCGGATCAGCCGGGTGCTTCGATTCCCTCCACGATGTATGGCATCTTTTTCGAGGACATCAACTTTGGTGCCGACGGAGGCCTGTATGCCGAGTTGGTGAAGAACCGCTCCTTTGAGTTTGAGCAGCCCTTGATGGGGTGGACTCCGTTTGGTTCCGTGGAGGTGCGGAGCGACAAGCCCTGTTTCGACCGCAACCCGCATTACGTACGGCTGACTGAGGTGGGACAGATTACCCACGCCGGTTTGGAGAACGAAGGCTTCCGGGGCATGGGCATCCAAGCCGATGAGCCCTACGACTTAACCTTCTATGGCCGGGTGGTGAAGGGAGACGAGCTGACGCTCCGGGTGGAGCTGGTGAGCGCTTCCAATGATATCATAGAGACCCAGCGTATCACGCTCGCCGGGTCGTCGTGGAAGCACTATCAGTTGGCATTGCTGTCCAAGACGACGGAACTAGAAGCCCGTCTGCGCCTGACGATGGAGACAAAGGGAACGTTGGACTTGGAGCACGTTTCGCTTTTCCCTCGGCATACGTTTAATAACCGCCTCAATGGATTGAGAGCCGATTTAGCGGAGGCATTGAAGGCTTTAAAACCAGGCGTTTTCCGTTTCCCCGGTGGATGTATCGTGGAGGGTACGACGATTGAGACCCGTTATCAATGGAAAAACACGGTGGGGCCGGTGGAGAATCGTCCGTTCAACATCAACCGTTGGAACTACACCTTCCCGCATAAGAAATTCCCCGACTATTACCAGTCGTACGGTTTGGGCTTCTTCGAATATTTTCAGTTGAGTGAGGATTTGGGTGCGGAGCCGCTGCCCGTCTTGAATTGCGGGCTCTCCTGCCAGTTTGAGAACGAGGGCATGGAGCAGCATGTGCCAGTAGAGAAGTTGCAACCCTACATCGATGATGCCTTGGATTTGATCGAGTTTGCCAACGGACCGGTCACTTCCCGCTGGGGCAAATTGCGGGCAGATATGGGGCATCCGTCTCCTTTCGGCTTGAAATACATTGCTATCGGCAACGAGCAATGGGGAGAGCTGTATCCCGAGCGATTGGCCCCTTTTGTGCAGGCGATCCGGGCTCGTTATCCAGAGATCCAGATCGTGGGCAGTGCGGGTCCGAATGCAGAGGGTGAGCAGTTTGAGTACCTGTGGCCGGAGATGCGTCGCCTCAACGTCGATTTGGTGGACGAGCATTATTATCGCTCGCCGGAGTGGTTCCTTTCGAATGCGGATCGCTACGACAACTATGATCGAAAGGGACCGAAGGTGTTTGCCGGAGAGTATGCCTGCCATGCGGACAACAAGGCGAATAGCTTCCTGACAGCGCTTTGTGAGGCCGCTTTCATGACGGGTTTGGAACGCAATGCCGATGTGGTCCCCCTCTCTACGTATGCGCCTTTGTTTGCCCATGTGGAGGCGTGGCAATGGCGACCCGACCTGATTTGGTTTGACAACCTGCGGGTGATGAAAACACCGAACTATTATGTGCAACAACTTTATAGCCATCATGCGGGTACTCGTGTCGTGCCCTTCCTGCGTGCAGGGAAGCCTTTGACGGGTGAGCTGTCGCTTTACGCAACGGCGGCGCTTGATGAGCGAACGAACGAATTGATCCTGAAAGTGGTGAATACCGGTATCCAAGCTCGTCAGGCACAGATCCAGCTGCATGGACTTTCTGACGGTACACATACAGGGACGCGCATCCAGTTTCACTCGATGGACGTAGAGGCAGTGAACACGCTGGAGCAACCTGAGCGGGTTCACCCGGAGGAGAGCGCCTTTACCTATAAGGGCAATCAGATGGCTATCACGATTCAACCGTTGAGTTTCACAATCTATCGCATTCGTTTGTAAGTCATTTCATAAATATTTTGTACTTTCGTCGCATCAATTCATACTAAGGAAAACATGGAAGACAAGATCATATTGACCGTCGGTCGCCAATTCGGAAGCGGTGGCCGTGAGATAGGGCAACGCTTGGCTCAGGAGTTGGGCATTTCCTACTATGACAGCGAGTTAATTACTGAGGCGGCTCGGCAGAGTGGCTTGTGTGAAGAGGTGTTTCAACAGGCGGATGAGCGGGCAGCCAGTGGGTTGTCGTATGCTTTTACGATGGGGTTCTCCTCCTTCATGGGGGGTGCTTTCACACCCTATAACACGGTGCTCTCCAATGATGGGCTGTTCAAGCTGCAGAGCGATGCGATCCGGCGTTTAGCGGAGCGCTCATGTGTGATGGTAGGGCGTTGCGCTGATTATATCCTGCGTGACGATCCGGCTTGCCTAAGCATTTTTATCCATAGCTCGGCGGAGAATCGTCTGCAACGTATCATGTCTCGACAGGGGTGCACGGAGGCAGAGGCACGTGAGTGGATGGAGAAGAAAGACAAGCAGCGTGCGGCCTACTATAATTATTATACAAATAAGACATGGGGCATGGCAGCCTCCTATGACCTTTGCGTTGATGCCTCGATCTTGGGGTTGGAGGAGACAGTAGCATACATTTTACGCTTCATCGAGCGACGCAATGCTTTGCGTCAGCAGCGCAAGGAAGCTGAACGTCCACCACACTTTGGTTAATTATGAATTAGGAGTGAGGAATTAAAAAAATCCTCATTCCTAATTCCTCAATAAAATAAATATATGTGTAATAAACTTGATTCTTTTAGGCCAACCCACTTGTTGTTAGGGGGAGCCTTATTGCTCACGGCTACCGCTTGCGGTGGCCAGAAATGGAGCGAAGTGGAGAAAGACTCCATCCGTATCGTCACGCAGCCCGGCGGTCCAACGTTGGGTTATTCCGCTACTTCGGGCGTGCAGTTGTTAACCGTTGATGGCTTTGCTTTCAAGGATTTGAACCGTGATGGCAAACTCGATCCTTATGAGGATTGGCGTTTGACCCCTGAGGAGCGTTCGGCAGACTTGGCAGCACAACTTTCCGTAGAAGAGATCGCAGGTTTGATGCTGTATAGTGCTCACCAGTCTATTCCTGGTGTCTCAAAAGGCTTTGGTGCTTCCACGTATAATGGCAAACCGTTTGACGAGAGTGGTGCGGCACCGTCAGATCTGTCAGATGCTCAACGGAAGTTCTTGGTAGAGGATAACGTGCGCCACGTCTTGGTGACGCGTGTGCAAAGCCCGGAAGTGGCTGCTCGTTGGAACAACAATGTGCAGGCTTTGGTGGAGGGCATCGGTCATGGCATTCCTGCCAATAACAGTTCTGACCCTCGTCATGGCACGCAAGCCAACACGGAGTATAACTACGGCAGTGGTGGACAGATCTCTTTGTGGCCGGGTAGCTTAGGTTTGGCGGCGACTTTCCGTCCGGAAGTGGTGAAGCGTTTTGGCGAGATTGCCTCCATCGAGTATCGGGCGTTAGGTATTGCTACGGCACTCTCTCCGCAGGTCGATATGGCTACGGATCCCCGTTGGAGCCGTGTGAACGGTACGTTTGGAGAGGATGTTGATTTGGCTACGGATATGGCTCGGGCTTATGTGGATGGTTTTCAAACCTCTTCAGGCGACAAGGAGCTGCGTGATGGCTGGGGCTTCCAGAGCGTGAACGCCATGGTGAAGCACTGGCCGGGCGGTGGCTCAGGCGAGGGTGGACGCGACGCGCACTATGGCTATGGTAAATATGCGGTTTATCCGGGCAAGAACATCGAGATGCAGAAGAAACCTTTCGTAGAGGGCGCTTTCAAGCTCGATGGCGCTACGCAGAAAGCCTCTGCCGTTATGCCTTACTATACAATTTCTGTCGGCATGAATCCGGATGGCGAGGACATCGCTAATAGCTACAACCATCACTTGATCACTGATCAGCTGCGTGGGCAATATGGTTACGACGGCGTGGTATGTACCGACTGGGGCATTACGGGCGATGAGACTGGCGTGGAGACTTTCGCCGGAAAGCCTTGGGGTGCGGAGACACTTTCCGTGGCTGAGCGTCACTATCGCATCTTGCAGGCCGGCGTGGATCAGTTTGGTGGAAATAATGACAAAGGTCCGGTGCTGGAAGCCTATCAGATGGGCGTGAAGGAAATGGGCGAGGAGGCTATGCGTGAGCGTTTTGAGGCTTCTGCCGTACGTCTGTTAACCAATATCTTCCGTACGGGACTCTTCGAGAATCCTTACCTCGATCCGGAGGAGACAGCGAAAACCGTGGGTTGCCCGGAGTTCATGAAAGAGGCATACGAGGCGCAGTTGGCTTCCATCGTGATGCTGAAGAACAAGGGTAACGTGTTGCCCATGGCTGAGAAGAAAAAGGTCTATATTCCTCGTCGTTACTATCCGGCAGTGGTGGGCTTCTTTGGTACGACCAGCGAGGCACACATGGAGGATCCGGTGAACTTGGATCTGGTGCGTAAGTATTTCACGCCGGTGGATAATCCTGATGCGGCTGACTTCGCTTTGGTATTCATGAGCAGTCCGAACAGCGGTGTAGGTTATGACAAGGCCGATCGGGAGAAGGGTGGCAATGGCTACATGCCGATCAGTTTGCAGTATAACGATTACACGGCTACCTATGCCCGAGCTACCAGCTTGGCAGGAGGCGACCCGTTTGAGAACTTCACCAACCGTTCTTACAAGGGCAAGACCGTCAAGACCTTCAACAAGAAGGATATGGAATGCGTGTTAGAGACACGGAAAAAGATGGGCAACAAGCCGGTGATTGTTTCTTTGGAGATGGATAAGCCGACAATCTTCTCTGAATTTGAGGGAGTGGCTGACGCCATTTTGGTCAACTTCAACGTGCAGAATCAGGCTGTGCTCGACATCGTAAGCGGAAAGGCTGAACCGTCGGCGCTCCTGCCGTTGCAGATGCCGGCTGACATGCGCACGGTGGAAGAGCAGGCTGAGGATGTGCCGCGCGATATGCGTTGCTACACTGATAGCGAGGGCAACACTTACGACTTCGCCTTTGGCATGAACTGGAAAGGCAAGATTGACGACGAGCGTGTGGCGAAATACAAATGAACTATTTAGGTGAAACAATAGCTTTGGCGGTGGCTGTCTCTTGGACGGTCACCGCTTTAAGTGCGGAGGTGGCCAGTAAGCGTATCGGCTCGTTGCAGCTGAACGTTTTCCGCATGGTGCTCTCATTAGTCATGCTCTCGCTGACACTATGGGCGTTTACGGGCTGTTGCTTCCCGGTTGGTGCCGGAGGTAAAGCCTGGTTTTGGCTCTCCTTATCTGGTTTCGTAGGTTACGTGCTGGGCGATTATTGCCTCTTCAATTCCTATCTGTGGATTGGCGCCCGCTTTGGTCAACTCTTTATGACGCTGGCACCTGTAGCCGCAGCCATTGCGGGTTGGTTTATCCTGGGCGAGCAACTCTCGTTGCAAGCGGTGTTGGGCATGGCAGTGACCTTGACCGGTATAGGCATCTCGGTACTTAATAAAGGGGGACATCATAAACTGACCTTGAAGTTACCTTGGCAGGGTGTGCTCTTTGGCATTGGTGCCGGCATCGGGCAGGGTGTGGGCCTGGTGTTGAGCAAGGTGGGCATGAACTATTATATCTTGCCTGTTGGAGCTACCGAGACGGAGGCGATGCTATTGCCATTTGCCTCTACCTTCATCCGGGCGATTACCGGGGCTGTGGGATTCCTTTGCGTGATGGCGATTCGTCGGCAGTTTCATACGATGCCTGTTGTGATGCGTGATCGAAAGGGAATGGGAGCCATGTTGCTTGCCACGATTACAGGGCCTTTCATAGGTGTCTCGCTCTCCTTGATGGCGGTGCAATATACAGAGGCCGGAATCGCCTCCACGCTGATGGCCCTGACTCCTATCTTCATCATAGCGCCCGCTTATTGGCTGTTCCATCAGCGTGCCTCATGGAAGGAGGTAATCGGAGCGGTGATCAGCGTGATTGGCGTCTCGCTCTTCTTTCTCTGAGCTATTGTTGGAGGATCTGGTAGAGCTTATCCAGCTTCGGGGCGATGATGATCTCCGTGCGGCGGTTCTTCGCCCGACCCTCTACGGACTCATTGTCTGCGATAGGCATGAACTCACCACGGCCGGAGGGCTGAATCTGTAAGGGGCTGACATTGTATTTCTGTGTCAGGATCCGCACTACTGAGGTGGCTCGGATCACGCTCAAATCCCAGTTGTCGCTGAATTGGGCTGTGTGGATCGGCTTGCTGTCCGTGTGCCCCTCGATGGAGATGTCAATGTCTGTTTGCTTGTTGAGCACCTCGGCCAGTTGGGCCAAAGCCTGCTCGCCACGCTTGTCCACCTTGGCACTGCCGGAGGTGAACAGCAGTTTATCTGACATGGCGATGTAGATCTTTCCATTCTTCTCGCTGATGGTTAGCTCCTCGTTGCTGAAACCCAGGAGTGCGTCTTTCACGCTGCCCAGAATCTCCTGTACCCGTCGTTGTTGACTGGCGATCATGTCTTGCAGCTCATTAATCGTCTGCTCCCGTTCCTCCAACTCCTTCATCTTCTCGCCAAGCAAGGCGTTGAGCTTGTCCTGTTCCCCCAGGTTGGAGTTGAGTAGGCTCTTGTAGTTCCTGAGTTCACTGCCCAGATGCGTGGTGTCTTTCAGCAAGGCAGTGAGCCGCTGGCTGAGTTGATCGGAGTTGCTGTAGCAATCCTCCAGTTTTCCTTCCAAAGCAGCCACTTGACTAAGTGCGTCCAATCGGCCACTCTCCGCAATCATGTACTTCTTTTGGCTTACGCAGCCAGTTAGCGCTATCACTGCCATAGCGCTCATTACTATCTTTTTCATATTTACCTGTTTACCGTAATTCTTCGTTTAACATAAATCAGCCACTTCCGCTTGTGCCTCCCGGATCAGATCGGTGGGGGAGAGCTTGACTTGCAAGCCTCGCTGACCAGCACTGACATAGATGTGCTCGAACGTGGGAGCGGTGTTATGCAGGTAGGTGGGGAAATGTTTCTTCATGCCAATGGGAGAGCAGCCACCCCGAATGTAACCGGTCAAGGGAAGTAGCTCCTTCATAGGAATCAACTCACACTTCTTGTTGCCAGAAACCTTAGCCGCTTTCTTCAGATCGACCTCCTCGCCGCCGGGAATGACGCAGACGAAATAGCCGCTCTTCTCGCCATGCAATACCAGGGTCTTGAACACTTGGGCGATGTCCTCGCCTAATTGCTCTGCCACATGGGTAGCACTCAAGTCATTCTCGTCCACCTCGTAGGGGACTAATGTATAGGGCACTTTCGCCTTGTCGAGCAGGCGAGCCACATTGGTTTTGTTGATTTTTTCTTTCATGTTGGTTATACTCCTTTTATGGATAATTGAATACGTTTGCGAGCAAGATCCACATGCAACACTCTGACCTCCACATGCTGATGCAGCGAGACTACCGACGAGGGGTCGCTCACATATTGATCAGCCAGCTCAGAGATGTGCACTAAACCATTCTCCTTGATGCCGATATCCACAAAACAGCCGAAATCGGTGATATTGGTTACGATGCCAGGTAATACTTGTCCCTCATGCAAATCTTCAATGCGCTTCACGTTCGGATCGAATGCGAATACCTTGATGGTTTGCCGTGGGTCACGGCCCGGTTTGTCTAACTCCGCCATGATGTCGTTGAGCGTAGGCATGCCTACCTCTGCCGTTTGGTAATGCGCTAAATTCAGTTTCCGTTTCAGCTCCTTCTGCTCGATCAGCTCTTTTACTGTACATCCCAAATCCTTGGCCATGCGCTCTACAATCGGGTAACTCTCAGGATGCACTGCAGAGTTATCCAAGGGATTTTCTCCGTTGGGGATGCGTAGGAAGCCTGCGCTTTGCTCAAAAGCTTTCGCTCCCATGCGAGGTACTTCCATCAACGCTCGGCGAGAGCGGAACGGACCATGTTCCGTTCGATAGTTGACAATATTCTGTGCTAAGGTTGGACCCAATCCGGAAACGTAGGTCAGCAGGTGCTTGCTGGCGGTGTTCACGTTTACGCCAACTAAGTTGACGCACAGCTCCACGGTTTGGTCAAGACTCTTCTTCAGTGCGGTCTGATCTACGTCATGTTGATACTGTCCGACACCGATGCTCTTCGGGTCGATCTTGACCAGCTCCGCCAATGGATCCATCAGACGACGGCCAATGCTGACCGCTCCCCGCACGGTTACGTCATAATCCGGAAACTCCTCTCGGGCGATCTTGGAGGCGGAATAGATCGAGGCGCCATTTTCACTCACCACGAATACCTGCACCTTCCGATCGAAACGGATAGAGGTGATGAATTGCTCCGTCTCCCGGCTGGCCGTGCCGTTGCCGATAGCTATCGCCTCGATGTCGTAAGTGGCCACGAGCTGTGCCACTTTGGCCGCTGCCCGACCCTGTTGGTTCTGCGGGGCATGCGGGAAGATCGCCTCATAATGCAACAGCGTCCCCTGTGCGTCTAAGCAAACCACCTTGCAGCCGGTGCGGAATCCCGGGTCAATACCTAACACTCGCTTTTGTCCCAAAGGAGGAGCGAGCAACAGCTGCCTGAGGTTGGCCGAAAAGACCCGTATTGCCTCCGCATCCGCTTTCGCCTTGCTCTGGTTAGCAAATTCCGTCTCGATAGCCGGTTTGAGTAGTCGCTTGAACGCATCTTCTACAGCCAGAGTCACCTGCTGTGCATCCTCGCCATGCCCCTTGATAAAACGTCGGTGCAATCGAGAGAGGCAACCCTCGTTATCCGGTGAGATACTTACGCGCAGGATTCCTTCAGTTTCGCCTCGTCGCAGGGCCAACAACCGATGCGAAGAGCAGCGATTCAACGGCTCGTGAAAAGCGAAGTAATCCTTGTATTTAACACCCTCTTCCTCCTTGCCTTTTACCACTTTAGCGGTTAGCTGAGCCGTAAGCTGGAAGGATTTGCGCACGATGTTGCGGGCTTGCTCATGCTCGTTGATCCATTCGGCGATGATGTCTCTGGCACCTTGCAAAGCCTCCTCAACACTTTTCACCTCACCCTGTACAAACTTCTTTGCGCTTTTATCGGGCGATTCACCCGTTTGCAGCATTAATCGCTTTGCTAACGGCTCCAATCCGCGGCGTCGAGCAATCTCCGCTCGGGTCACTCGTTTAGGCTTGTAGGGCAGATAAAGATCCTCCACCTCGGTTGCGTCCCACGAGTCAGTGATGCGTTGCCGCAGTTCGGGTGTCAGCTTGCCCTGCTCCTCGATGGCGTTCAGGATCGTTTGCTTGCGTTTATCCAGTTCATTCAGTTTGTCCCATAGGCCACTGATCGCCCCTATCTGCAGCTCGTCCAATCCGCCCGTGCGTTCTTTGCGATAGCGACTGATGAAAGGGATGGTGGCACCCTCTTCTAAGAGTTGGATAGTCTGTTCGACCTGCTGTCCCGTGATGCCGGTGAGTTGGGCAATCAAGGTATAAATCTTTTTATTCATGTCTGACTTTGCATTATCATTTCAAAGCGGAATCACCTCGTCGGCCAGTTCCGCTAACTCTGTTGATTGGTGTGATACCAAGAGCACTAAGGAGCGATCAGCCCGATTCCGGTCGCGAAGATAAGGAATTACCGCTTTTCGCAGTGTCTCATCCCATCCTTTAAATGGCTCATCCAGCAAAAGGAGTGGGGCGGGGTAGGCAAGCGCACGGGCCAGTGCCACCCGTTGCTGCTGCCCATAGCTGAGTGTGGAGGGGCGTTGCTTGGCCTGCTCAGCAAGTTGCAGTTGGGCAAGGATCTCCAGGGCAATCGCCTCTGCCTCCGGACGGGCAAAGCGAGAGGCAAGCGGCAGTAATACATTCTCTAAAGCAGTTAACTGAGGTAGCAACAGTGGGTATTCAAACATCTGTGATACGGCCTCGGGGCGAGGGATGATCGTGCCCTCAGTAGGCTGCAAGGCTCCACTGATCAGTTGGAGCAACGTCGTCTTTCCTCTACCGGAGGGGGCACTGATACCGTAGGTCTTGCCTGACTCAAACTGATAGCTAAAGCGATGGATAGCATACCGATAGCTTACCTGTTCCAACCGGAGAGCTGGTAGTGGGGCATAAGCGACCGGTTGTGAGGAGGCAGCGAAGCGCATAGCCGGTTGTAGGCGAGCCAGTCGGCGCAAGCCTTTGTCGGTAAGGAAACTGACGCTAATGGCTACCCCCGTCCAAGCTAATAGCGCAGGTACATCCAAAAAGTTCTGCGCTTGCTTCATGGCACTACCAATGCCCGAGGCGCATTGAGCCAACGCCTCGCCCATGATGATGGCTCGCCAGCCAAATCCCGCCGCTGAGATCAGTCCGCTGAATAGGAAAGGATGTAGCTGCGGATAGTAGAGTTGTGTCAGGCGGTTGTAGGGTGACACTTGAAACTGATGGGTCATTCGGCTCAGGTCAGATCGAAGTGATTGCAGCCCTTTGGTCAGGTTTTCGGTCAGCAAGGGATAAAGCGTCAGAAATGCGATCAGTAGAGGTAGTTGCTCTGGATCAAGGAAGATCAAGGCTAAGAGGATGAAGGAGATGACCGGCACGGAGCGGAGCAGCGTCAGCCAGGGACGGAAAAGTTGTTCCATCCAGCGGCTACGAGCCAGCAACAGGGCGGTCAGTGCGGCACAAAGCATGGCACAGAGCAACCCGGCGATGCCTCGCCCGACGGTGGTCGCTACCGCCTGGTAGAAAGAGGCGGTGCAGCACAGTTCCACCAATGCTTGAAACAGCCGGGGAAGGGGGGAAATTAGCTCCGGCAGGTCGGCTGATAAGGCAACCACCTGCCACCCAGCCAGGAGCAGCCCAATGGAGAGCAGTGTGGGCAATAGGCGGCGGAGATTCATGGTGCGGGGCAGATAAACCCGGAATCGGGCAGTTTACCACCAAGCGCACGAGGTTCGTACGTATAGATCAGCTGGAGGAAAGCCTCGATCGAAGATGCCACCGCTGTCGCCTCCCGGAAGTCGATGCGGCAGCGACGCACACTCTCCGTGGTCAAGGCTCCGGGTGCGAACAGCTGTTTCTCCTCCAAACGCTGGATGGCTCGTTCTGGGGAAGCGTTGGTTTCAGCACAACTCCGGCGCAAGGCCTCGCAGAGCTCCTTTCGATATGCTTCCGCTTTGGGAGTGCAGACAATGGCTGTCTGGGCGAACCCGACACTGTCTTGCGGAGAAAGGCGGTTCAAATCTGCCGTGATGTGCAAGCTGCTGTCTTTGCGTAAGACAAGGCTCAGGAAGGGTTCACCCAAGACGGCCCGATTCACCCTGCCGGCCAATAATCCTTCCGCCACTTCATGAGCGGTACGCAAGGTATAGTTCAACGGATAATCTAACTTCTGCTGTTGCAGGTAATGACGGGCTAAAATATCGGGGGTCGTGCCACTCCCAAAAAGATGTAGGGGTGTGTTAGCAGGAATAGATTGCCGCTCCACTATATACAATGTACCCCAGATAGGACAGCCTAACAGCTGCAGGGCTACTCCCTTCGAGTAGAGGTTGGCGGCACTGATCATGGGTAGCATCGCCACGTCTGCCTCTCCTTTGATCAATGCCGCTTGCACCCGATCCGGCGAGTCGAACATCTGCACGAAAACGGCTTGCCCGCCAATCTGTGGTGGTTGGGCGAGCCAATCAGCCAGGGCGATCACCGAGGGCCCATGTAGTGCGGCCACTTGGATAGGGGTAGAATCATTGGTAGAGACGTAGCGCGCTACGTCTCTACATCCTAAAATGCTCACCATGATCAGTAGAATCGGCAGATACAGCCTATTTATCCAATAATTCCTCATTCCTCACTCCAAAATCCTCATTTATAATTTCGGTAACGTCCACGGCGCACGATAGTAAGCCTTGGCCAATGCGGTAGCCTCCTCATCCCCGATGAAACGATGGTTTGCGTCGTCCCAACGCACCTCACGTTGCACACGGCAGGAGATGTTCGCCAAATGCGCCATCTTAGCCACCCGGGCACCGATCGCTACGTCGGCATGAGGCAACTCACGGCTCTTGATGCAGCTGAGGAAGTTGCCCACATGGTTGTAGAGTCCTTTGCCCTCACCCTTCTTGAAAGGTACCGCCTCCATCCGAGGTGCGTTATTGGCCACCTCTGGGATCACCTCCCAACCAGCCCGGTCGAGCACCATTGTACCCTTCTCGCCGAAGAAGGCCAATCCCTCCTTGCGGTTGTACAGGCCGTGGTTGATGCCACAAGCGTGATCCCAAATGATGTTGAAATCCTTATAAGCGTAAGTAGCCATCAAGGTGTCAGGAGTCTCCATCGCATCATCCGGATATGCTAATTTGCCCCCTCCGGTGCAAACACGGGTCGGCAGGTCAGCTCCCATGCCCTCTAACGCATAATCCAGCAGATGCACGCCCCAGTCAGACATCAAGCCTCCGGCGTAGTCCCAGAAGAAACGGAAGTTGTAGTGGAAACGGTAAGGATTAAACGGACGCTTTGGAGCCGGGCCTAACCACATGTCGTAATCTACACCTGCGGGTGGCTCTGAATCAGGCTTGACCGGCAGGGTCGGTTTGCCATCTTGGTAAGCCCAGACCTTCACGGTGCGGATACGCCCGATGTTGCCAGCGCGGAGATAAGCCGCTGCCTCGTCCCAATGCGGATCACTGCGTTGCCATTGCCCCACCTGCACGATGCGGTTATACTTCCGGGCAGCTTTCACCATCAGGTCACACTCCTCGATGGTGTTGGCGAGGGGCTTCTCCACATAGACATCCTTTCCTGCTTGGCAAGCGTGGATGGTCGGGAGGCAATGCCAGTGATCCGGTGTGCCCACGATCACCACATCGACATCCTTGTTATCGATCACTCGCCGCCAATCTTTATACAAGTTGGGTACCCGTTTGCCACTTTTCTTCTCCACATCAGCGGCCCGTTTATTAAGCCACTCATCATCCACGTCGCACAAAGCTACACACTCCACCTCTGGATAGTCCAAGAAGGTGCTGAGGTCGCCATGGCCCATACTGCGGCATCCGATCAGGGCCACTTTCACTTTATTACTGGGAACGGATTGTCCATAGAGGGAATTATAGGAACCGATCAGCGGGGCGGCACTCAAGCCGCCTACGATCAGTCCTGTTTTTTGCATAAACGCACGTCTATTCATGATATCACCTATTTTGTTTTTACTTGCTCCGCGAACTTACGAACATTTACTGAAATTCCAAAGTACCTCTATTGTTTCTCTAATCCTGCTCTACTATTTCTCTAATCATTCTCTAATCGGGGATTAGAGGAAGATTAGTGTTACAACGGAGGAGCTTCGGAGGAACGACGGAGGAACAGTGGAGGAGCGGTAGTGTTACTGCATAGGCAGGGTGGCTCCACCGATGAGCCAAACAAGGAGGGGAGAGTAATCTTTGAGGAGGATTCGCAACTGTTTTAACGCTTGCTGGATGCGATAATCCACGGTCTTGGGTGATACTTGCAGCAACTCGGCGATCTCCTTGTAGCTCTTGTTGCCGAAGCGATGCAGAATGAAAGCCTCTCGATAGGTATCTGGCAGTGAAGCTAATGCCTCTTTGATTTTTTGTTGCTACTCATGGAGTTGGATTGGGTTTTCTGCATGCAACATCTCTTGAACAGCCTTTAAATATCGGCTTTCTGCTTTTAAGCGTGCCTGGTTTTGTAACAAAAGGTTGACACTCCGATGATAAACCATAGATAACAGATAGCCGCTCAATGAACTTTCGATGCTTATCTCTTCCCTATGTTCCCAAAGCCAAAGCAAAGAATCCTGTGCAATCTCCTGTGCCTCCTCCAATTGGACGAAACGAGTACCATAAGTACACAAGATGGGATAGTATCGTTCGAACAAGAGCCGATACATTTTCCTGTCTCCCTCCCGGATGGATTGGAGCATTAGGCGTTCTTGGGCTTTATTTTCATTTTTGTGTGTCATGCAAAGGCAAATGTACACATTTTATGGTCTTTCCAACCTTTGTAACAGAATTTTCACAGTATATTCACAAAAAATCGTTTCTGGACTTTAAAAAAAGTGCGACTTTTGTTTAGGAATTGTTGCGAGCTCGCTTGTCTTATCAATAAAGACCGGTTTTTTGAATGTTTGCTACGATTAATGAAACTTGTAATTATGGATAGAATACAACAACCTATCGAAGAACAGTTGCTCATTCGCTACTGCGCAGGTCAAGCCACTGAGCAGGAATGTGCACTGGTAGAAGCCTGGGTAGCCCAGTCGGAGGAGCATGAGCAACTCTTGAGGTACCTCCTGTCGCTCTCATGGGATGCTGATCTCTTGCGTGTCCTGCCCTTGGTTGATACCGATAAGGCTTGGCAGCGAGTCAACCGGAAACTCCGTGGCAAGACCATCAGTTTGGGTCGTCGTTTGTGGATGAAGTTCCAGTTAGTGGCAGCTATCCTGATAGTTCCTTTAATTATGGCGTTCAGCGTCCTTTATCATTACTCGGGGCGACCTGTGAAGGTGGAGAATGATCACCTGGTAGAAGTACGCACCAATCCTGGCATGACGACTCACTTTGCGCTGCCCGATGGCTCATTCGTATATTTGAATTCAGAATCCGTGTTGCGCTATCCCGCCACTTTTGCTAAGGCCGGCCGTCGAGTGGAGCTAGAAGGAGAGGCCTATTTTGACGTGAAGAAAGAACCAGAGCGTCCTTTTGTGGTGAAGACACCCCATAAAACGCAAGTAGAGGTGTCAGGCACCACTTTCAATTTGGAAGCTTATGAATCACAACCGGAAATACATGCCACATTGCTCACCGGGAAAATCAGTTTCGTTTTTACGCAAGGAGCAACGAGGCATGCTTTGAAATTGAATCCAGGTCATAAACTAATCTATGATGTGGCAACATCTGGTACACGCATATCTGTTACAAATGGACAGGCAGAGGCGGCATGGAAGGATGGAAAAATCATCTTTGATGCCACCCCGTTACCTGAGGCATTGCGTATGTTGGAGAAACGTTTTCATGTGCGCTTGATTTTGCGCAATGCTCGTTTGAAGGATGAGGCTTTCACGGGAACTTTCACCACCCAGCGGCTGGAACGCATCTTGGATGTATTTGAGCTCTCTTCAGGCATCCATTGGCGTTACATAGATAATCCAGATAAATCAGAGGAGAAAACAACAATAGAAATCTATTAATTCATAAATGTTATGGGAAACAGATCTCCGTAAAAATAAGAAAAAACATCCGACAGAGATGTTGGCGCATCCCGGTCGGATGAAATGATTGTAACGGGAAATGCTTGTTTGGCGACAAGCCTTCCTTCATTTTTTAGTTTAATCAAAAACATAGCAAAAGTATGGCAAATATTCTTATTCCCAAACAGAATTGGGCAATAAAGGCGTTACGACTGCCTGAACAAGTTGTACGACAAATTCCAAGAGGTATGAAATTGAGTATGTTGGCATTGTTCTGCTCCGCGGGCATTGCTTGGTCTGCAGAAAGTTATGCGCAAGAGGCCAGAGTGAGCTTGAATGCGAATAATGAGACCGTTGAAAACGTGTTGAGGAAGATTGAGAATCAATCAGAGTTTTCATTCTTTTATAATGTGCGCCATGTTGATCTGAATCGGAGAGTATCCGTAGTGGTAAAAGATAGCGATGTGTTTAATGTGTTGGATAAGCTATTCTCTGAAACAGATGTCAGTTATAAAGTGTTGGATAAAAAGATTATCTTGACTAAAACTGAAGTAAATGTAGCGCAGCAAAACAATCGTACGATTACGGGTACAGTAGTTGATAAGAACGGTGATCCTATCATTGGTGCCAATGTGGTGGTGAAAGGCACTACGCAAGGTACGATTACGGATATGGATGGCCATTATTCTATTGCAATACCCGACGGTGCGATCTTGAAGATTTCGTACATTGGCTATCATGTGCAAGAGATAACGGTGGGAGCGCAGCGTAAAATTGATGTACAGCTGATTGAGGATAGCCAAAATTTGGATGAGGTCGTTGTCGTAGGTTATGGCACGCAGAAAAAAGTAAATATGACGGGTGCTGTTGCTTCTGTTAAGGTTGATGCGTTAGGAGATCGTCCTATTACGAACGCAACGGATGCATTGGCTGGTTTGGCAGCAGGTCTTTCCGTGACCAATAGTGGAGGTAACACTCCTGGATTTGAGGCGCAGACGATTCGAATTCGAGGTCAGGGTACTTTGAACGATTCTAGTCCGTTGGTAGTCATTGATGGTATGACAGGCAATAATATTAGCGATATCAATCCTCAGGATATTGAAAGCATTTCGATCTTGAAGGATGCTGCTTCGTCGGCTATTTATGGTTCTCGTGCGGCCAATGGTGTGATTTTGATTACCACAAAGAAAGGATCGGAGGGCTCTTCTCGCATTACGTATAGTGGTAACGTGTCTTTCGAGAAGATCGCTAATCGTTTGAATTTAGTGACGGATTATGCTGACTACATGGAGATCCAGAATTCAGGTCTTGTGGTGAATGGGCAGGCTCCTCGTTTCTCGCAGGGAAAGATTGACGAGTGGCGTAATGATGCGGGAAAGAATCCGACAGTCTATCCTAATACCGATTGGCAGGATCATATCTATCGTAGTCCATCCGTAGTGCAGAACCATAATGTTTCTGCTATCGGAGGATCAAAGACGGTGCGTTATAATATGTCCTTCGGTTATATTAATAATCCGGGTATGATTTATAATACAAATTATCGTCGCTATCAGTTGCGTAGTAATATTGAGGCCGATATTAAACCTTGGTTGAAGGTCGGAACCAATATTTATGGATTTGTTGATACAAATAACCCTTCAGCTGACAATGCGGCAGCGGGTGGTGATGTGATTTTTGGTTATGGTGCTTTCAACACCGTTCCTGGCATGACTTTGTATGATCCGGAAACAGGGCTCTATGGTGGAATCCAGAATCCAGAAGAGGTGAACGTCAGCAATGCCAATCCATATCGTCGTATGTGGTTTTATAAGAGCGAGTTCCCCATCCGTACACGTCGTGCTGTAGCAAAAGTATATGGACAACTCAAGCCTATCAAGGGGCTGACTATCGATGCTTCCTATTCCTATAATTATTGGAACCGGAATATTGAGCATCATCTCTGTGATCGCAATTTGTATCGTTTTACTATGGATGGTCCTGTCTTGTTGCGTGAGGGTGTAGTGCGTACCTATATCCGTAAGTATAATTATCGTAATACGTTCCGCACGTCAGACATAACAGCCCGTTATGATTTCCAGTGGGATAAACTGGATGCATCGGCCATGATCGGTGCCAGCCAAGAGTATAATAAATATGAATACGAGTATTTCCGCAGATATGATTTGGCTGATGATTCACTAACCGGCATGGATGCTGGAGCCACGTTAGGCCCGGAAGGAGGTTATTATACGGAGTGGGCTATGCGTTCCTATTTTGGACGTATCAATTTGGCTTGGGATGACAAGTATCTGTTGGAATTCAATCTTCGTTCAGATGGCTCTTCTAAGTTTGCTCCAGATCAACGCTGGGGTTGGTTCCCTTCTCTCTCTGCGGGTTGGCGTATCTCACAAGAGAAATTCATGGAGGATTATCAGGATTGGTTGAGCCAGCTGAAACTTCGCGCCTCCTATGGATCATTGGGTAACAATGCCACCACAAGCTACTATATGTATCAATCTCTGTTCTCTCCCGTGAATCATGTGCTGAACAACACGGCCACAAGTGGTATGGCGCAGACCGCACTTTCTAACGCAAATCTGACGTGGGAGACGACCTATATGACGAATATCGGTATTGATTTTGGCTTTTTGAATAGTCGTCTGAGTGGATCTATGGAGTGGTTCAATAAAGATACGAAAGGTATCTTGATCTCTTTGCCTGTTCCTTTGGAGCATGGTACTGCTACGGTGCCTAATCAGAATGCAGGAGAGGTCAATAATAGAGGTATTGATTTCGAGTTGAATTGGAATGATAGGATTGGTAAGGTCAATTATTCTGTGGGATTGAATTTTGGTTTTGTGAATAATAAGGTGACCAAATTCCAAGGAGATGTCTCCTCTATCAATGGCGTGTATAAGATCCAGGAAGGAAAACCTATCAACCAACTTTATCTGTTGCAAGTGGATCGGATCGTGCGTGACGAGCAAGACATGGCCTATGTGCAGTCGTTGGTGGATCAGAATCCCGATTATTTTGCGACCTATCAACGTCCTGAGTTGGGCGATTTCTTGTTCAAGGACTCTAACAATGATGGAAAACTCGATGCGAATGACCGTGTGGAGATTGGACATGGAAATATGCCTCGCTTCACCTATGGAGCTAACTTAGGCTTATCTTGGAATGGTTTTGATTTGAGTATGCTGTTGCAAGGAGTGGGTAATTATCAGGTGTACTACAATAACCAGGCTTTCCGTTTTGTGACAGTCTTGGGTCAGTCGTTGATCAAAGATATCACGGATAATGCATGGACTCCGGAGAATCCATACAACTCGAAATATCCAATCTTGCGTAATAATGCGAATAGTAAAAACCAGGTGGCGAGCGATGCTTTTGTGCATAATGCAGCCTATTTGCGTTGTAAAAACTTGCAGTTGGGATATACGGTGCCGAAGAGAGTCTCTCAGAAATTCTTTGTGGAGAATCTGAAGGTGTACACCAGTATTGATAATCTATTTACAATCTCCAGTTTCCCGGGATTGGATCCGGAAATTGCTGCTAATGTCGGCTATCCATCCATCCGCCAGTATTCTGTGGGTATTAATGTTTCATTCTAAAATCAACGAACAATGAAAAGTAAAAATATAATTTCTATTCTGTTAGGGTCTGCTCTCTTGCTAACTGCTTGTGAGAGTCTTGACTACGTGCCTTCTACGCAGATGTCGAGCGAGACTTTCTGGAAGACAGAGAACCATGCGCGTCAGGCAGCCGTTGGATTGTATGCCGCCATGCGCGAACCTTGGTGTTTTGGCATGGAGTTTACGTTTGAAATGTGTACCGATTTGGCGGATGGAGTCAGTCCTTGGTCTGATGTCTCTCGTGGCACTGCTTTTGCATCAAATAGTGGAGGTGTGCAGAACCATTGGCAGTATCTGTATGAGTTGGTTCATCGTTGTAATACAGTGATTCGTAATGTGGCCACCATGGAGATCAGCCAGGAAACCATTGACAGAGTCACTGGCGAGGCTAAGTTTTTACGTGCGATGGCCTATTTCCGTCTGATGACGTTATGGGGAGGCGTACCTTATTACGATGAGACTTGCGATATCAACAAAGAGTTTGCTAACGTGACCAGCCCTCGCAGCAGTGAGGAGGAGATTCGTCAGCATGTCTTGGCTGATCTGGGAGAGGCGATTCAAAAGTTGCCGATTGCATGGGAAAGTACGGACCTGGGTCGAGTGACGAAGGGTGCGGCCTATGCTTTGAGAGGCAAGGTTTATTTGTATAACAAGGAGTGGACGAAAGCCATCGCCGATTTTGAGGAGGTAGTCTATAATAAAACGAATAACTACGGTTACGCTTTACATGACAACTATGAGGATCTGTTCCGTCTTTATAATGGAAAACATAGTAACGAGATGATCTTCTCCATCCAATCCATCGATGGCAATGTAGCAGGGTACGCACTGAATATTGTCAATTATTATGGTAATAAGTCCACCATGCGTTTGATCGCAAGTAACTTAATTGTGCCTTCTACGACGTTGGCAGATCTGTATGAGAATCCGGATGGTTCCAAGTTTGACTGGACGAAGATCTATCCTGATTTTAACAATGGTGATTCGCAATACCGTCGGAAGGTGCTGAGCGTAGCGATCGATCAGGGTAGTACCTGCATCACGGATCTGTTGGATTGCGATACGACCAAAGTGTTGGATGCGTATCGTAAGCGCGATCCTCGTTTGAATTGGAATATTATCACGCCTTATACGCACTATTTGGGTACGGACGCAGGCTCTGTTCCGATGGACAAGCAGTTTGTCTTGGCCGATCCTACGCAAGGCGGTTCACCCATGGAGGCTCAGGCTTTTATCCGTAACTCAGAGGGCTGGAATTCCTATTTCTGGAGAAAGTGGATTCCGACCGGCAATCTGGATGGCTATTGGGGTGAGTATAGCCGTACGCCATACGAGTTCCCGTTGATCCGTCTGGGCGATGTGATTTTGATGTTGGCGGAGGCCTATAATGAGAATGGCGATTTGGATAAGGCCGCGACTGAGGTGAACAAGATCCGTGCTCGAGTAGGTATGCCAGGTATCAATAGTGGTGCGGCATGGATGAAGGTATCGAATAAGGATGAGATGACTCAACGTATCCGTGATGAGCGTGCTCGTGAACTGGTCGGAGAGGGACAACGTTATTTCGACATTCGTCGTTGGGGCATCTTGGAATCCACGGTAAAGAATGCAACCGATATTTTTGGTGAGTTAATGTATGAGCGGAGTTATCAGCCGAGGCATGAGATATGGCCGATTCCGCTGGTCGAGATG